>Ga0307517_10003941_pt1 | contig 22983 bp, 17 predicted proteins | sample 23_EM_MG_FD_194515 | JGI IMG/M metagenome (GOLD analysis project Ga0307517, IMG submission 194515) | Populus trichocarpa ectomycorrhiza microbial communities from riparian zone in the Pacific Northwest, United States - 23_EM | ecosystem: Host-associated > Plants > Roots > Unclassified | place...
GATAAACACCACCCTTCAAACATTCTTTCAAATGAAAAGTTACCCTTACTTGTGTTTTCTCTAATTTTATTCAAATGTTATAATATTCTTAGCTTATTTGCAATTTATTTTTTAGAGTTAACGTCGGTCCCTAAAAATAAGAGACATGTCAAAAAATAACATCAGTCTCTAAAAATAAAAAAACTTTTCAAAATATTGATGTTTAACCCTAAAAAAAAGAGTTATGTCTAAGTTGCAAAAACAAAAAAGGCATAATCCATATTTGTTTTTAAAATTTTGATATTGGTCCTATTTTTTTTATAAAAAAAAGAAGACATGTCGAAGAATAATGTTTCTCCCTAAAAAGGAAGATTACGTTGGAATCGCTAAAAAATGGGCATGACCCATATTTGAGAATTGAGCTTTAAACTCACGCACGACGATGGGATAAACTGGGTGTTGAACCCATATTGTCATTTTTTTTATATTTATTTCGGGTATTTTACAAAATACAAAAAAAAATACCCTTGAATACCCCTACAAGTCCTCAATACTACCCTTGTATAAATTATAAAAATACCCTTGGTGGAGCGTGTAGCTCACACATGGCCACTATTGGAGGGGTTAAATTTTACGGTGATATTTCGGGCAAACAAGGTTAGCTTCTGGTAGATTGTGGTGAGAGGATTCCTATGGTAGTGGTGATGTTGGTCATTGATGGTTGAAGAGAGATATTCGATGGTCTAAAGCTTTGGGTGGCTGAAGGTAATTATGGACTTTTTCCATAAAGATAAGGTGGAGAAGGAGATGAAGACCACCTGGGGTTTGCTCGCGAGGAGGAGAGGAGTATCTTTTGTGATGTTCCAGCGACTTACATTGGTCGGAGTTGGGACATTTAACTCTTTAGAAGAATGGAGAATCACCGACGAGAGGAGAGAGAGTCTTATGAGGTTTGCTACGATGTGGACGTGCGCATGGTAATCTAGTGCACTTGGAGCTTGTGGACTACTGGATCACTCCTCCAAAGTTTATTCTACTGGTAAACGAAACTGTGATTTGGAAGCTCAGTCTAGATGGCGCTTACTCTTCTACGAGTGCTTGGCAGTTCTTGAAATTGCGTCCATACAAGGTTCCTTATCTTCAATAATTTCCTCCAGTTCCTTGTGTACTGTCATTAGGAGTTTTGAGGCTCCAGATGCTTCTCTCCTTCAAAACGTTGCCATTGACACCAAGCTGCCCATAGAGAACCTGCTTGAAGAAACATGTTCCAAACACTATATAAACTTTCTAATCCCATTACACAAGCATAACTCCATTATTTGATCTTTCTAATAGCCAATCCCTATTTCTTATTAGGAAGAGCAACACAATCCCAACAGAAAATTCATCATTACCATTTCAAAGAGATGCACTACATAAACTTTCTTTCAATAATTTTGATAACTGGTCTGGGAGAATAAACATGCAACACCAGTATGTTTGAAGGCTAAAAATAAGAGTGGAGTTCACTTGAAGTATCTCGGCGAAAGAGAGAAGTTTTGACGTCAGTGCTGAAATCTTTGTGTGATCTTGTCAACCAGCACCTGGTAATCTGCAGATTTAAGTCTACCAGTGATAAAAGGAACACCCAAGTACTTCACTGGAAGGTTACCCATTTTGAAGCCTGGTGGACTTTGAAGTTCAGTAGCTTGTTAGAAAAATAAAAACACAGAAATTTGGCTTATTAGGAAAACAAAAACAGAAGAAAGAAAGAAAGAAAGAAAAGGAGTAACCTAACCTGAAATTTCATCAAACAATTCCAGTATACATAAGCCAAATTAACCAGCACAACTCAACCCAACCTCCCGGTCCCATGATTACAGGGATCGTCCTCTAAATCTCTCTGGTTCATAATTTTAACCTTCACAGCTAGCTAGCATCTCCTAACACAAATGGATTACATAAAGCTAATTAGTTACTAAAATACAAACATACAAAAGGGTATTGAATCCCCCTAATTCGAATTCTTTTACACATTATCAAGAAGCGCTTAAAAAGACAGAGTAGAAACCATTTACCTTTTTACCAGACCAATCCATCCCGCTCCGTTCTCACAATCATCCCTTCTTTCTTTAATCTAATTTCACCATCCACGCGATTAACTGCATTCCAAGTCCACACCGATATTCAAATGCAATCACAACCCACCATCACCATCACCTTCTTGCACAACCTAAAGGTATGATCAGCAAATCACAACCCATTTTGAAAAAAATAAAGAACAAAAGGCTAGTAAAAAGAAGAAACAATACAAATCCTTAAAACCTCCAAAAGCAAGACGAAAGGGGTTCCCCTTTTATTGGAACCCACAAGTAACAGACCCCACCCACCCATAAAAATAATGAATATAAACCTCAAATCCCGAAGACAGACAGACCGATCCATCCATCATCTTCTGATCCAATCCAACCCAACCCTCTTATAAAATTAAGCTTCTTTTCTTTTCGTCACTTGCTCTGCAACTGCAAGCAGACGTATGCTTCTAGTACGGTACCGTACGTATGTTCACAGAAAGTTTGGCTCCCTTGACACGTCAGCAACGGATCCATTAAAAAGGGAGAAGGCCCCACCCAACCCAACAAAGACGGTCCCCAGCCCACCAACCTCAGCCGAGCCTCCTCGTATTTGTTTTTGTCGTCGACTAGTGCTGACAGTGACAGGAACCAACTTAATTACACGAAGTATGTTCGATTCCCTGGCGACCAACCATATTTTGCCACGACACCAATATGTAATATATAAATTAAGAACAAAACAAGAGAAGTATGTTGCCTTCTACATGCATGTTCTGTTCGTGTGAGTTAGTTAGAGCTTTCAAAATTTTCAGTGACCGTTGGAAGCGCGAACCCCTCAAACCCTAATATTTAGATGGGTGTAGCATAACAATTACACGTTTTGTTTTTAATCTGTAAGTTTGTTTCTTTCCTCCTCTTCATTCTTTGTTTAGGGTTTCCAGCTGAGAGTCTCTTCTTCTCTCTTTTACTCAGTCATCCATTGCCATCCTTCTTTATCAATAATAATCATATATATAAAGAAAGGGAGGAAGTCTCTCTCCATCTCTGTTTTTCAATTACTGCAGTGCTTAATTTGATCTTCAAGAATTAATCATTCTTGATTCTTGGTTCTTGATTCTTGGTTCTTGGTTCTTGGTGGTTTCTTGTTTTTCTCTTGTTCACATTAATTATCTTTCTTGATCCAATCCAAATAACCCTCAATACATCCACTGATCTTCTGAGTAAGTAACAGATTCGATGGCTATATCCCAGTCACAAACCCTAGCAACATTAACTCCAATCCAACTACTCCCTGGTTATAGATTCAACCCTTATGATGAAGAACTGGTGCGCTTCTTTCTGTATCCCAAACTCACTAACCCTTGCTTTACCACCTCTGCTCCTGTTAGAGATTGCAACCTCTATGCCTGTCAACCTCTCCAAATCTGGAACACCTTCCACAGAATCCATGGTGAGGATGTTTTCTTCTTCACTGACCTCAAAAGGAAAAGCCCCAATTCCAATGTCTCCCGCAAAATCGCTGGTGGCCCTGCAACATGGCATAGAGAGGACAAAGACCATCAAGTATGTGTCCAAATTGACAAAAATTATAGTGTCACAGCCCTCAAGAAAGGCTTCAGTTACCGAAATACTCAACCTCACCAACCTGGCTGCAGTTGGATGATGTACGAGTATAGCTTGCCATCCCTTTCGCAGGTCACTGTTTTGTGTCAATTGAGAAAGAAAGACGACGACAACACCCATCAGTCGACGCAAAAAAACAAAAAGAGGAAGAGGGCCGATGCTGATGGTGTTGATGATGCAGCAAACACCATATCCCAGAAGGCCAGGGTAGATCAACACGATCAGCAGCAACATAACATGGGTTTCTACAGGGCATCCGAAACTGTATCTGAAGAAGTGGTGAATGGGGTGAGATTTAAAGATTTTGAGTCTTTTTATTGTGAAAATGTGCAGGATTTTGACAGTTGTGAGATGGCTGCCAATTCCATTACATCCACAACTGGCCATGTTTCACCAACTACTGTATCCACATTGAATCCTGACGAGAACTTCAAACCATTTGAGGTTTTTTGCATCGACAATGACGGGGAAGCTGCAGCAAACGAGGATGACGATTTTCATCAAAAGATTCTTGAGCTGCTAAATCCCACTGTTTTCTCTGACGAGGCGGATGTTGTTCCAGCCATTGAAGTAGCACCTATTCAGGCTGATGGAGTTCAAACTACACAAGTAGGGTCGAATCTGATCGAGGTTGTCTGCATCGACAATGATATTGGGGAAGCTGCAGCCAAGGAGGATGACGATTTGCGTCAAGAGATTCTTGAGATGCTAAATTCCACTGGTTGCTCTGATAAGGCAGATGTGGTTCCAGCCATTGAAGCAGCACCTGTTCAGGTTGATGGAGTTCAAGCTACACAAGTGGGGTCGATTCTGATTGAATCCTTTACATCTGAAGTCGTTGATCATCATCCTGACTCTGAAGTTTCTGATGATTCCAGCCTTAGCAGCGATTGGATAGAGTCGTTTCCGCCAGCATTTGCACAAGCAAATCCAACATGCGGCCTGATTCAAGAAAATAAGATTCAGATGATTCCCAATCCATTTTTCATGGACTGTTTTTATTGATGTCATGTTTTCCTCTTTGTTTATCCACGAGATTAGAGGCTGTTGTCATGTATCTATGGAAGCTGTACATCGATCATTCTTTTTTTATATAAAAGGGCATGGAGAGTTCTTTAGTACTATAGTCTATTTTTTACTCACTTCTAGATAGCTGCTAGTATCATCTCCTATTTGGGATCCTGGAAAGCTATTTGTGTAGTGTTAAGGACAAGGGATATAATCCTTGACAATAATGCTATTTAATTTCTTTTCATCCTAAATTCATCAACTAAGTATCTTATCAACATTGTTTCTAGATTTTGTGTCTATTAACCTAATAATATACATTAGTATGCTGTTTATGAATTATTGAATTACATTAAGCAATTTTTGCAAACACACATCACATCCTTAAAGGCACAATTGATTCCTTAATTAATAACAGTACTAATGCAATACATGTTCGAACTTCAAAATTCAAACTAGAAATTAACTCTGCAAACAGATAGGAAAGTGGAATTATTAAATGACAAAGCAAGTGAATGCAGCTAAACAGAGGACATGCCATTAACGATTGCTTTACCTCCTGTCTCTTACTTGAGTTGAATTATTTTACATTCCTCACGATTGCCCCTACGAGTCTGATTCATGGTTCAAAAACTATTATAATCAAAGAATCATAGGTTCTTAGGGTTACAGCAGCACAAAGAAGAATTAAAATCACCAACAATAAGTGGAGACTCAGTACCTTCAGATTATCCTCTTTATTCTTTAAGAAATTGGGGGAATTACTGGATATTTTGGATAGTATAAAACAAGCTTAACCCATTTGGGTTTACTAAACCCGCCTGGGCAAGCGGGTTACTGAGTTTTTAACAGAAATCGGAATAGGAGTTCCATGATTATGTCACAAGATTTTTTATCGCCATATACAAGGGCCATACCAGCAGCCTATGAGATGTCGACACCTTGTCTTGATGAACTCTCAACGATTACTCATCGATTATAGCCATCGATAACACACATCTCTTCTCTATGTACGAAAAATACATATTTTATTTTTTTGAATTTTTACTTGCTTATTACTTGATAAAACCAAATTAAATACTGATTTAAATATTAAAGTATCTCTTGTTCAACGATCTCATCAATCAGGAAAAATTAATATTTTTTTTTGTAAAGTTTTTCCACGACTTCATCAATATGGAACATCAATATAGGACAAAAATAGAAACCAGTAAAGTTTTTTTTTTTTCTTCTATAACTATGTTTTAAAAGTGCAATTGGGTTGAAAAGAAATTAAATTGATATTTTTTAGTGTTTTTTAATGATTTTAATATGCTGGTGTCAAAAATTAAAAAAAATCATTTTGATACATTTTCAAACAAAAATATTTTTAAAAAGTATCTTGCACCACAATATCAAACACATACTAACAAAGAGGAGAAAACAAAATTTGTGAGATTCAATTGCTCATTTTGGTACCATAAGGTTATGTTTGTCCATAATCAACAACACTATTTATTTCGAAACCAAATTATTTGCCCAACCTGCACGCTTGGGCAAATGATCTTTTTTTTCATAAAGGGTATATGACATGTTATCTACCTTTTCTTTTCAAAATAAAAAATGAATAGACAACAAGTTGTTTGCTATGATAGATGATCTATCATCTTTTTCCTAGAATTTAATCAACAGGTGGCTGAAAATCAATAGAGATGACTTTTTTTTATCACAAATTCTATTTTCACCTATTTCTTACTTAAAAGATAAAAAAACACTCTAAAAACCTAAATAAACTCATTTATAGCATTAAATAACTTAAAAATGGGTTAAAAAAACAAAAATCTACCCAAATTAATAAAACTTCTTGAGCCCACATCTACTAATGTGGACAAGGTGAAGGCCGAACAACAATATAATAGAACTCCTCTTGTTTAATGAAACTATTTGACACTAAGATCGATTTTTTTTAGAGTTAGAATCGGTGTCAACCAATCACTTTCTCTTTTCTTGTTGTTTTCATGAGTCTATAGCTTAGGGATTGAAAAATTGAGAAAATAAACTTTTAGAAAAAAAATAAATATTGTGAGTAATGTGTAATTAGTCATATATTTTCTAGTGAACTTTTGGAACACAATGAAACTACTCTCATTGGATGGACTCATTTGTCACCAATTTCAACTTTTTTCATGGTCAAAATTGGTGTTAATCAATCACTTTTTTTTTTCTCGTCATTTTCAAATGAGTTTCTATCTTCTCTCTCTAGCTCAAGGACTAAAAAATAGAAAAATAAATTTTTGAACCAAAATAAAAATTACAAACAATGTGTAGTAAGTCATATATTTTCTTCATATTTTACATGTTAGTCCTCTATCTTTAAATTCTGTAGTTTTACTATAATTTCAAGCCTGATTTATTCAAATAAGATTATAGAAGGGTATGATTGAAAGGAAAAAAAAAATCAAAAAAAGTAATTGTTTTCACTATTCACATGGACAGAAACTGTCCCGTGTTCTAGTTGTTTTGTTAACTACAATACATTAAAGTGTTCGTATTTATAGCTTTCTAAGTATACTAACTTGTCATTTTAGTCCACATAATTTTACTTATGTTTCTCATATTATTGATCTTGGACTGGTTGTAATATTTTGTACCACTGTAGTAGAAACGATGCCTTGCATTGTTTATTTCCCCTCTCTTCCAATGATATAAAAGCCATAACCTTGATGACTGCTGTTTTCAGGTGTTTGGTAGTAGTTTAGGTGTGGGTTTTGTTATCTAACTTTAATAAGAAAATTCGAAGGATATAGATGTAGATCCCATTTAAAAGGACGAGGATTTTTAGAAAGCTGTTACTGGAAATGCTACAATGGTGCCATTGGATGGTGACGAAGATGGTAGTGGTGGTGTAAAGTCCTTTAAAATGTGGCAAATAAAAAACATCTAGGCAAAATTTGTATTAAATCTCCTTGGTCACATTTTAAATTGTGTCATAACAAGTGCCATTCAGGGTGCTCATGAAGCATTGCTTTACAGGAAGAAAATAGGTTGGCAAATACATTTCAATATAATCTCTCCCTTTCATAATAATTCTTTAACACAATAAAAAAAAAAAAAAGTGAAAGGAGATTTCAATGGACGATGATGAAAAGGTTTCTATTCATGATCTTCAGTAATTTAAAAATTTAAGTCGTCAGGTAAAATCTCAAGATATGATTTATATTATTTTATGACACACTCCGTTCAAATGAAAGTTTTTTAGGTTTTAAACTTATACAGACTCACATTATCTTATACTTAATTTTTATCAAATAAAATAAGATGGTGAGATTTAAACCGTGACCACTTTGATCAACAAGACTCTGATATCAAATAATCATCTCAACCCCAAAAAATATTAAGCTATTAAATCTTATTCATCGAAATAAATGTCAAAAAAAAAAAAACTCTATAATCAAAGAAACTTATTAGAGGTAAGAGATAGCAACAAGAAGCAATTGAATTCCAATACATAAGACCAGGCTATAATGCATATATATGGTGCAAATTCAAGTAAAAGCACTAGCCGTATAGTTCCTCCAGCTTGGCTTGCTTCCCATTGACGTATAGCTTCGCATTATCAGTTCAATCATCAACATGCATCCAAACCACTTGAATTATATCCATAGCTTGTTGCATTACTTTTGTCAAGTAAAACTAGGCTCTCCAAATAGGAACCAATGAAGGTACGGGAAGGTTCTCCCCAAATTCGAAGATCCCGAACTAGCTGGCTCTCCAGGTCACCGGAAACTATCCAGCCACGCTTCTTCTCCATTAAAAGTTCCTCCTTCCTAATTCCCAATGCTCTGGGAACACCCTCCCCTTGTGCAGCAAGAGTCAATACCAATTTGGTCCATGACTCCACCACACCATACTCCTTCATCACCCATATATGGAACTGAACGGAAGACAAAAAGCTAGCCTGGCATACAGAGATGGAAGATTCTTTATATACCATAAGGGACATACATGAGGGCCTCACATTAGCCAAACAACTAGGCAATGCAATCTCAAGAAAAATCTCATCACTCATATCAAACCCCAAAACCACATTAGAAACCCCTTCATGTTGGTCTGCCCGATAAGCAATCCAATGAACAACTCCATTCACAAATGCCGATGAAACACGCTGATCAGTGTCATATCTCAATGGTCCTGTCTGTGGAATACCCCTCCAAGAACCCTCATTAAGTGAGTAAAGCGCTATTTCTGGGAAATTTTCGCTGCGAAACTTTGACTTCTGAAAACTGACCATCCTTATCAACTTGTAGTCATTAGCACGGGAATCATAGCCGAATCCAACAAAGGAGTATACAGGACCCAGGATTCTAGGTTTGACAATCATGTATTTTTGTATCAATGGATTCCAAAGAATGAAGGATACTATAAGACTTCGGAAAATATTTGCAAGGCAAATTAAGCCATTGGAAGAACCGATGACATGAAAATATGATTCGGAGCTCTTGAATGGGAAATGAAGTTGCATGTGCTCATTGAAATCCTGGTTATCAAGACGGAGAGAGTACTGCTCTTCTCTCTCCCTTGAACAGAGTCGAAGTAGGAAAAGATTTTGACGATCAGTTGATGAAATTGTATGTTGAAGATGCTTGAAAATGAAGGTTGGGCTCTTTATGAGGGAGTTCCAGGACTTGCACAAACTTGTGCATCGCAACAGGGATTTTATGGGGAGTTTGTAGAGGATCTCTTGTATCAAATCTTCAGACAAATAATCAGACATTTTTTTATCTGCTTAGCTTTGCTTTGCTTTTTATGTTCTTGGCAGCAGAGAGAAACAGGAAAGTAAGCAGGTCAATTGGGAAGGAAGGGTAACGTTCATCAACGGTTGTTCAGTCTGTATCAAGTTTAACCCAGCTACTCAAGAACCCTGTTAATTCCAAATAAGCATAATAATAGCTTACAGTCTTGAAGAGAAAACTCCCCATACCTTTCAAAAGTGTGAATTTTTTAGCAACGGCAAGCACAACCAATACCTAACCAGCCAAAAGGTAGAATTCTTAATGGCAAGATTAAGACTTTGGGGTCTTAATGAGAGCTTAAATGCTTGTAATAAAGAGCAATCAACAAAAGGAATACAAAACTTTTCTTCCTCTATCATCACATGGACGAAAGAACAGTATTTAGCTTGAAAGCTTAGATGATGACAATATCTTGTAGACCCAAATGCATAAAATCAATTAATAACAAGAGTATCAACAAAACCCGAAAAAGGAAAGCGAGGAAAGATTTAACTTGGAAAAATTGCAGCTACTTTCTACACTACACAATCAAGTTTCAAACTTTACATGATGTTATAAGAATAAAACACGGTGGGTTATAAATTAGTACAAAGAGTACCTTGGAGGAAGTAGAAAGCCAAGCATGGTGGTTTGTGTCAGTCGTTGGAACTTAGGATCAGCTTGTTGATTAAGAATAAAAACCAGCCGGCAACTTTGAAAACCATGACAGTCAATGCTCAACTCTAACGTGGCATTCCGTAAGCAAAACGAAAAAGTAAAGAAACTCTAGTCTGCCTTGTAATAATGGTCAAATTGTGTTTATCTTCCAAAAGCAGGCAACCTTGAAAATGAGGCCTGATTAGGTTAGCAACTGGCTGGAGAAAGAGAATTTCTCGTGAATATGGTGCGCCCTGCAATTGGCCCAAAAACACCCCATCTGTTGAAAAGAACCCTCAGCTCCAAAGTTCAATTATTATTTTTTAAATTAATTCACCTTCTCGACAATTCTAAGATGTTATAGCAACCCTTGTAACATCCCTGAATATGATTGTAGTGGTGCAACAGATTGCGTTGATTTCATTGGTTTTGTAATATTTTTATTTTTCACTAAGTTCTCTCACTCTATAAAAATGTTATCAATTATATAAATAAATAGTAAAATATAAAGAGTAATTTTTAAAAACACTGACAGTATTTAACACTTTCGAAAGTAATTTTCTCTTTAAAAAAATATTATTTATAAAGATTTTGAAGTTTTTATTTATTTGAAAAAAGATACGGTGTTAATTGACACTCAAACTGGTACAAGAACACCCTTTACTGATATTTTACAAACAGATATTATTTTTATTTTTTATTTTTGTTCCATGGTAGAATCCTCTAAAATCAATCAAAACTAAATCTCCTCCCCAAGACATTATTAAGAGTACCTCGTATGCCTCTAAAATGTTATTTGATGTTTTTGGCAAAGCCTCCTCCGAGCAACTTGCGGTTTTTTGAGGCGAAAACTGAAGTGGGCAGCCTCCAAAGTCCAAGACGTGGGAGAACAAAACAAAATACTAATAATAAGGACAATAAATAGAAACGGCACTGGCGACTTTTCCCTTTACTTTCCAAGTTCATTCACCAAGTAATATTGACTAGATTATCAAATTCTACTGAGCAACTGCGACATAAGCAACTTATACATTAGGATGTTTCATTGAGTAAGTCTCTGCATCTCATTTTGATCACCCAGTGTCTCCATCAGAAGAGGAGGAGCATATTGTGCTGTCCCCTGGTGCTCCTCCGAATCCTGACAGAATGAAAGAATGATAGCATCAATTGACATCTCCACCACAGCAAAGAAGAGAGTCGCAACAACGTAACCGAGAGCCCAGCAGACCTGCACACGTACAGAAACGCACAAAATAAAGACATTTTGAATCACTGGTTTCTATAGCATAGAAAAAGTACCAAGGAAAGATATTGTGCAACTATTTGAATATCTAGATGTCTGGCTTGGAATTAAAGCACATACCAGCACAGGAAGCAGTGGGGAGGAAATCTTGTTATGAGCTGATCTATATTTGTGGGTATCCAACATCAGGAAAGCAAAAAGTGCACTTGAGAGGCTGACACATAACTTTCCAAGATATAGAATGACATCTCCAATCACATTCACCCTCCCTATTCTAAGGATGTTGCTGATGATCAATTCAGTTGCAATTGCAGAAGCTCTGCAGAAGCTTTTACCTGTTATAGCTATCTGCAGAAGTCATGAAAACAATGGATAAACAGTGAAATTCAAAAGGTAAAAGAAGAAAAGAAGAAAATAGCATACGGATCAACGAAAGAACCATGCTTGAACAGACAATGAGTCCTAAAATAAATTCTGGGAGTAAGGAAATGTATTATGACATGGTGACAATTGTGTGACTGCCAATAAGAGAAAACAACTGATTCCATTCCAGAGTTTTTTAAATAAATAAAGCAGGTAAAGTCTTTGGAACAACAATGGGTATCCTTATTCATCCTTCAATAAGGACATAATTGGGGACTGTACTGCAAATGGCAAGTCCCATTGCCATATTAGATTACCGTGACTTAACAGGGCATATCTTACAAAATGTACCCAAGCAGCCATGCAAGACATGATATGAGAAATTGATAGTTTTGAACCTTACCATTATATAAGCATTGCGGTTCACAGATCTTATAATCCACTCAATACATTGAAAACAAAACCGAGAAGTGTGATATGCTGTCCTTCCCATACAGCTTTCAGGAGTAGTATTAGCAACTTTCAGTTTGCGACGAATTGACTCAAGTATGAAGCGAACAGATTCCACAAACGACAACACCAAGGAGCCAAGAGCCACAGAACCAAGGCTGTACCGTATAAGCTGCTTCATAGAGGAAAAAACAGGTAGGAATGGAATCTCTGGCTGCATTGCGAAAAATAAACAGCTTAAAAAAGTCTGCTCAGGTAACATAATTTGCAAAATATTGATTATAAGTACATCTAGATTAGTTAACTAATGAACAGAATCTGTCATATGCATGCAAACAAGTCCAGATTTTTTGGCCCATAGGCAGTCAACACACTACCTCAACTTTCAGAGCTGCCACAAGTGCTTCACTTTTGATGGAAAAAGCTAACACACAAATTCAGTCATCAGGCCACCCAAAGGGCAGGAACTTCACTATGAATGTAACAGAGTAGTGTAACAGCAGGAATTCAATCTGAATAAAGAAAGCTACTGTGTAGTACCTAATGAGTATTTCAATAGTCAATCAGTACAACTTGCACATACAAAGCATCTGAGCTCCACAAGTGCTTCTGAATGCACATAGGGAAAGAGTTTACATGGCATACATACAATAGTTGAAATCCATGGAATAGTAAGGCGGGAAAATTCAGTGTAGAGGTCCAAATTCATTCATACAATAAAACAGATGAAGTAAAAAATATCTAGAAGCACCAGTTAGTCTGCATCCCACTTCTCTCCATATCCAAACTGGAATACAATGTAGGTAATGCACCCATAGGTAACTGACAATTGCAGCTTTTGTTGATCAGCAAATGCTTTATTATTATGCAAACATAAAGAAACCATTCCTATGGATACTAAAAGCAATCAAGTCCAGAGTGGTCGCAGTAAGGTTGTGTCAGAATGAGACCATCCCATCAAAAGCATATAACGCAAGCATTTCATGGATATGATGAATTCACATAATCGATTCTTGCATAATTTTCAATACTAGACGTATGATTTAGTGTCTTACCGATGTCTCACCACGAGCCCAATAATAGGAGGCAACGGAACCCGCAATCACAGTTGAAGAGCAAGCTATAAAGAATTGGGTGGCCCAGTAACAACCAAATAGGTGGAAAAAAATTGCAATTGATATGTGGGGAGTATAATGGATGCTATAACCACAGCAACGATCACAGTTGACCCTTTTTGATACAAGATCATATGCACAGCAATTGGAGTTGCAATTGTTCTGGACAATCTGGCCGGAACTAAACAAATAGAATGCAGCTGCAAACCAGAACATATAAAAGATTCCAAGGATAGCATATGGCATCACTGGAAAGATTATGAGTGCTTGAACTTCTCCTATGACCTTTGCAGCAACCTGCATACAGATTAAAAGAGTACTTCATTCATTCAGAATTGCATCAACCTATTCTGTGGTTGATCAATAATGAATACCAAATTGTGCCTGAAGATATAGCTCATCACAATTAGACTATTGAGAAAGTGGTATTCTCGCTTTTCAATAAAGAAAAAAGAAATTTTTTCATATGCTCAGGCACACCATCTGCAAAAGAAGCAATCCTGGGAAATTTTCTAATTCTAGAGTACGGATTTCAAGGTACTAGATAGTCCTGTCATTTAGAATTATTGATCATCCAAGTGCTGTACATCTATTGAGCATATCTTGGTAGTCTAGTAGTTGATAGTAGTGGTATATCTTGATTTGGCACCACGATTCAGTGGAATCCAAGGTGCAGATGAGCTGAAAGGTAATCCAGTCCAGAAAGGTGTTTTAACAATCAGGCATTCCTAACACTTGCAAGGGCAATGCATAATTGCATTTATAAGTTCCCAGCGAAAGAATAAGAATTAAGCTGTGATCTGGTTGGCTGTATCACTATAATCTAGTTCAGGAATGGACCACAATTAAAATGCAAATACATCTTCAAAACTTCCCTCAATTAGATTTACCAGATTATAAGTTATTGAGGTTGGAGCACTAAAATCTGCATTACCATTGAATGGGCCTACGATTGTGAGTCTTCCATAACTCATAAGTTTCTAGAAATCATTTATTCATTATTATATTTTAGTTTGAGTTAGATATATACTAGCCTTGAGGACAGATGTAGCCATAAGGATTCGGTGGACTATGGCAATTGATGTAAGGATGGAAACAACCATTATAAAAGTCATCAGAACAGCAGCAGCGCGGAGATGATTTAGCTCCTGAAAGATGAAAATTACTTGAGTAAATAACATGACACATGCACATGCAAAAACCACAGCAAATCATGATATTAGAGAGGGAGAGGGGGGGAGATAATCATATACTCATTAATGAGGAAACCCACCCGTCCAAACACGTGGTAGTACGGATCATGTGCACCAATGATAGGGGAGATCGCATCATTCCCAATCCATCCAGCTAAATTAGACAAAAGCAGAATAAACTCAGGTTAACATCTCCACAGTAATTATTGCCACATTCAGGTGTACAAGGAAACTTCTGTCACAATACTTGGGACCATTGAGACCAAAATAAGTTAGCTACAGAAAACTAAAATTTTAGAACTGGAGAGTCAATCAATGCTGAACAAAAAAGGGCTAAAAGGAAACTCTTTGTTTAAAAACTTAGGAAGAACTACTTCACCAACAAGAGCAGAAAAGCTACCAGAACAACCACAACCCAAAACAGGGACATCTTTATTTCGTTTAGCATTGTAAAAAGAAAAGGTACTTGTTTTCTTATTGGTCAAGCTAAGCAGTGCTACTGCACTACATTAAAAGAATTGGCTAAATCCATGATTCCAAGTTTTTCTAAGTCCACCCTCATAAGAATTACCTTTACCAAGATTGCCAACATACTGCTGTATCATAAAGCAATAGAGCTAACCTTTAAGGTAGTAAAACATTGTTACTGCAATAATGAGAATATTAAAAAGGGCAACTGTTATCCAAGGCATTGCAGCAACAAAATGCCGAATCAGCAGTAGCCAGATCACTGATACAAATAGTGGCAAGAGTCCTCCACAAACAATCAATACTGGCCAGGACTTTTCAATGTCAGCCACGTATCTCTGCATACAAAACATAAATGATGAACTTTGACAGCAGAAACCCAACATGTATAGTTGTCTCCATGGAAAAACAAAGTATGCATATGACACAGAGAGGGAGGAATAAAGTAATATAATTCACTTATCCACTGGTATAATCATTCTAAAGAAGCAATGCAGGGGAAAGTCCCCTAACCTTCAAAACTGATGACCGAGCATTGATGGACCTGTGAATGGATTTGTCTATTATAATGTCCTCATTGATGTTCACTCCACCCATTTGCTGCCAATGTCGCATAGATACATTTGATGCACGAGCAACATATTGGCATCTCCAATAAACTGAGATTAAACATACACAATTTTGCAAACAAAAAATTGAAGTTAAGAACCAATATGCCTGTAATCAATCAACATAGTTGCACCCTAATATCCTGGTGATAGTACTTCAGAAAGTTGTGCCTCGCAAACAGAATATAGTTTACTTACCATTTACACTTGGGAATATCACAGGGTAACAGGGACCCTGAAGTTGAAGAGAGGTGTTTCTCATTTCAGGAGTGAGGAACTCAAAATAGTCATAGTTCCTATCAATCCAATCATCTACAGAGAGACGGATTTCTCCTTCTGGATAATCACACACCCAATTAAGTGCATCTTCTGAGGGAATGGGACAGTCCAACAAGCATATAGTCCGAGCATTAGCCAACTTGAATTGGCTGTTCTTCAAACCACTAAGATAGACCTGGTTAGGATTTAACCAATATGTAAGCTCCAATTCACGAAGACCAGGGTGTGCATGTCTGTCACCACAAACATTTCCTTTGTAGTCCAGCCCATAAGTAAGCCTGATAAGCCATAGCAAAAGCAATCATAATAATGAACAACAAAGAGCAAAATGTAGATGGAAAAAAAAAAACATATCAAAGCAAAACTGGAAAATACACACAAGCAAAGATGCTTAATGTAGCCAAAATCTACATACAGTAATTGCACAGATTTGAAGTAGCAACCAGTCAATGTGAAGCAATGTATCGTTTGCTATCCAAAAAACATGTATTATAAGTTGCCAACACCTTCAGTGGGAAATTTATTATCTCACAGTCTAGAGCTCAAATTTGGCACTAGAAAAGTCGAAAATCTCTATTGACCTGTCAAATACAAAACCACTTGACCAAAATTGAAGAGAGATTTTCATTAAAACTTGGGATGGCATTCCAAATTCCCATTTTCAATTTTTGCTTCATTAATTTTCTTTGCAACCAAACACATAAAAAATAAAAAAGCTAAAAAAAAAGAAAACAGAGAGACTTACGTAACATATGGAAGTTCTAAATTTTACATGAAAGTAAAGACTACTCAGATAATATGAGCAAATGCATAGCTGCCTTTTTTTTTTTTTTCTAAATACAGCTAAAAATAACAAATTTAATAAATTAATACTAACAAATGTTAAAAAAAGCGATCCCATTTAAGAGACAGCAAATCTTAACATAAAAATCACAAATAAGCAAAAATTACCAAAGAAAATAAAGATACCCCATTTGGGTTTTCGAAGTGAGTATGTTTATAAACAAAAGCTAAAAAAGATACTTGCCTTAAAGGGTTTCCTTTGTTGAATCCAAAGCTAGAGTTAACAACCATAGCAACCCAGAATGCTATGAAAATAACAAGAAATGCAACATCTCGACATTTCCTGTTGTGTCTAATGATTCCACCAACTTGAGTACTCCCATCACTTGAAGGGTACCTCCCTATCACTGCCCCTAAGGGTCCTCTCATCTCGCTACACACACTGCCACTGTATGTATCTCTTGCTCTCTTATCTCTCAATGTTCAAGAACTAGAGAGGGAAAGTAGGGGTAGAGGGAGCGGGAGAGACAGAAAAGGGAAAGTATTTTTAGTGAGAGAAAAAAGGGAAGGGACAGTAGAGTGGAAGCTAAAAAAGGGTGTGTTTTAGATTTGGAATAAATTTCAGCAGTAGTTTAATAATTTTGCTTTTGGTTTTAAGACAAAGATACCATTGATATGTTTTTGCAGAGATTAAGAGAGTTTAGGGAGTGTTTGGATGGGAGTGAGTTTTAATTTGTTTTTTATTAAAATTTAATTATTTTTTAAAATTAATTTTTTTAATATTTTTGGATTATTTTACTGTATTATTATTAAAAATAAATTTTAAAAAATTAAAAAATATTATTTTAATATAAAAAAAAAACATTTTAAGAAACAAATATTTTGAGAGAATCCATGTACTGCGGCTTTTGAAGTGGACGCTCCTGATCAATTGGCTCTGCTTTGGAGCTTAGCTTAGCTTTTGTTTTCTTTATTATTTGTTCCATCCCATTCCCATTCCCATTCCCACCACGGTTACCAAAAAGTCCATGAACAAAGAATATATATTTGTTTTACACTCCTTGCCTATTTAAATCTATAAATACGATGGTGTTTATTTTATCATGACACTTTTCTATTAAAAATAAAATTTTAATTTTTATCAAGACATCATTGTGTCTAGCAAATAGTTTTTGCCTATGAATTTTTTGAACTTTTATTAAAATTTTCTTTAATTAGAACTCTATTTTTTTTATTTATGTATTTACTTCTTTTCTATTAATAATATGTTTTTCAATAAAAAAAAATTAAATCGTGTTTTGACATACACAAATAATTGAGAATAACCCTCGGGACGATTAGATGATAGGGTTTCTAGATGCCTGGTTTTGGTTATATGGCTACATAATGTAACTTTGGCTTTTCATCAAATTTCGATAGTTTTTTTTATTTTAAATTATTGTTTTTAGTATTTTTGTGTCAATATATTGTTTTCATATATTAATATTAAAAATAAATATTAAAATATTAAAAAATATTATTTTAATATATTTTTAAATAAAAAACATATGCGGCAGTCCCAAAAGGCACCAGTCTCTGTAATTGTCGCAGTACCAAAAGGCACAAGTCTCTGTAATTGTCGCACAAAATCCTTGACATTTGGTTTGGGCTAGCTGGTTCAGAGCACCTCCACTTCACTTTGGATCTGAGACACTATACTACCCTAACAAGTAAAGACACCACCTCCACTGTCGACGCTTCTTTACAGAAATTTAGCATACGCCGAGTCCCTTTTTTTCTCACTTTAGCTGTTGCTGTTTCCCTTCATTTGGTCAACAAACCCAGCATATGTCCCTGTAGAACTTTGAAAGCTACCGGTACCTTTCATGTAATACAAGCATGCCTGGCGCTGGAAAAATATGCTGCTTGCTTGTGAAGGAAAGGTGCTCAAGGAATTGCGGTCTCGACTATTTAATTTCCCTTCTTTTTTTTTATCTCCTTAATTTTGTGCGCTCTACAGGAAGCTTAAGATAAACAGAGAACAGTGAGTGGAGGAAACAGAATCTACATCAGTTGTGCATCATCGTCTTCTCTTTGTATTGGGGTGTGCTAATTTATGTTCACTTTTCGATGAATATATCTGTTGGATGGTGAAGCCTAACATGCAAGTAAGCTTTGAAGACAACACAGCCTAGCACAGAACTTCCACTTTTGCATCTAGAAACTTAAACCCGTCCCAAAAGTTGGCACAACTCGTTGCACATAGATGGCATGCGGTAGGAACACTTGCAATGCGTAGAAAAATCAGAATTAACATTACTGCTGATACAATGGCTGCTAAATACAGCATTCCTATGTAGCTGCAAAAACTGGAAGTGCATAGATGATGAGAAACACAAATGCCTAAGCCCCAAAACATTAAGAAGATCCATTTGTTTTCCTTGGCAGTCAACTGTAAAAATCAACACCAGAAGTGATATCTTTGGCAGCTTGGTGGTCAGGATCCATGTGCATGTTATAAGATGAGAAATACATGAATCTGTAATAGTTTAGGCTTTCGCGTTAAAGCTAGTAAGACTCACATAGCAACATCTGGGTCCAACCTTCTTTGAATAGCAGCCGCGGCCTATAAATGTAATGTGACTTATCAATGATAAGCTGGAGAAAAAAGATATAATTGAACAGCAAAGACAAAGCAAGATTGTTTTCATCACCTCAAAATTGCCAAGCTTGTACTGGTAAGCCATCTCTTCTCTCAGCTGGGCTTGTTCTTTCATTGCTTGTGCCTATTCAAATCAAGACGATGAGACAAGCATAATTTCCTAGCGCATCTAGATTTCAACAAATAATCCATAATTAGAAAGGGAAAGGAAGCTAACCATTCCACTCTGCATAGAACACTTTAAGGCTTCCACCTCTGCTTCCTTTTGCTTTTCACGTTCTCGCATTAGTTCTTGCCTGGAAGAAATGAATGAAAATAATTGGAAAAAAACAAAAACAAAAATATAAAGCTGTCATGGCTTTCAGTCAACGAAACCAGCATTGGTAACAAAACTTGAAAGACAATTAATGTAATTTTTTTCTTATGTTCTGCACTTCAGCAGTTCATAACTAGTTCAAATTACCTAGTGTGGAATTACAGGTGTACTTGTTTATTTAGTTTGAGGTCCCTAGCAAAGATTAACTGATCAACTTAAAGAACTTCAGGATGCATAGCCATTTCGGACTAGTTTTAAAAGAAAATAAAACATACAAAACATATTTACAGGTATAAAATCAGCCATATTAAACTAGATTAAACCATTAGCTCACAAAACACAAAAATTAACATTCTATGGAAAATCTCCACATTTTCAAACTCTAAAGAGAGAGTGAGGAGTGAGGAGTGAGGAAAGATAACAGGTGACCAAGAAGGACTCTTGGAATCAAGGTTAAGAACAAATGAGAAAGAACAGGGAATGATGCATGTGTATGGAAAATTGATTCTTAGAAGGATAGCAGCAGCAAGTATGGCAGTATATAAATCAAATAGCATTTAGATGTAACAACCTACGAAAACTGCAACAAAAATGGAATGCCAGATCCCTTTCAATTTATTAGACTGAGATTGTGAAGAGTGACATACCGACGCTGTTCTTCATCATTAAATACAGTACGCTCTGATGCCATGACCTTCTTGAAACCTTTCTTCAGTTCCTTTTCCATTTTATGTTGGTAATAAGCATCAAGGTTATAATATCTGAAACCACAAAAACAGAGCAATTCTTTGTAAAATCTAACTAATATAATAACAGTTTCTCATGGTTTTAACTGAATTTAAATTGGCAGCAGGGATAGACCATTCGCCAATCCCACCCAGTCCTTTTCCTTTTTACCTAGTAACGTTATTGCCCTTGTATTATTTTCATAATGAAACATTCAAAGTTCCTTTCAAGGAGTAACACAACTGAAGAGAGTATATAAGCATCCATGTGATATCAGAAAAGATACATACTTTTTGGAAGGAAAAGTTGCCGTGTTATGATCCTCCATGAATCTGTAAAATCATTGACACTAAGAAATTAAGACAGTACTCAAAATTCAGTTGGAAAGTTGCACCAAAGCTGCATACTAAGCTATATTTCATCAGTTGTTTCTCTGATGAAAGAAATGCATGGAATCAAGAATTTTTTATGTACTTACTGTTTGAACATTTGCTTCTCTTCCCAGTTTGGCAGGGTTTCTAGATTCACCTTTAAAGAGATCCAAACAATTAAAACATGACCTATAGCTCCAAATAGCATGGTCCACAGAAGTAGGATAAACAGAATATAAAAGAATTCACAGAATTAACATCATTAATTTCAAGTTTCAATCCATCCCCACCTGCCTATAAATAACTCCCCCCCCCCCCTCCTAAAATATAAAAATAAAACGTAGCATGGGTTAATAGAAAAACCATAAAACAAATACCTGTTTCACTTCTGCCAGCCATGCAGTGAACTCTGGTCGTTTATTCCTACAAAATAGAGATTAATATATAAGATCACTGGAGTACAGTTATGCAAAAGAAGGATGAAATCTAAAGCGAGTATAGAATTTATCAGACAATATGATTTGACAGGAAAATGGAAGTGGTATTGAAACAAGTTTAATAACATCACAGCAACCTCAAACTCTGAATGAAGCTTAAGAAACAGCATAACATGTGAAGCAACATGGAAGATGAATCAAGGAAACATTCTTAACATGTCAACAACATGGAAGATGAATCGAGGAAACATTCTTAACATGTCAATTTACTCCCAACCACTAATTTAGCATTCCCGAGAACCTAGGTCTCTTATGTTTGTCTAACCTAATTTATTAAATGGAGTGTGAACATTTGAAAATAAGGTTGACCCAAGGGAAAACTAGTAATTCTCAACCAATGGTTTACGCACAAGATGAAAGATTTAGAAACAGAAGTTACAAAACCTAGAATCCAATCAACTTTGAAGTACAAATCCTCATGTGACAAAAAGCCAAATCACTCAACTCTATTAGACCTAGATTCTTGTACAGATCAAGTAAAAAAGTAAAGTCCAAGATTTTCAAAATGAAGGTTTTGTATTTAACATTACCAAAATAACTGTTGGACATCAAACATTCAAACTTCAACATATTCCCTTAACTGAATTTGCCATCAATAAAACAAACGAGCAGCATAAAATATGCATAGCTTTCACAATTTCGTAACAAAAAAGCGTCAGTGACAAAATTTCTACTGCATATTTATTAGCCAATCCCTTCCAGCAGACCAAAATCTCAACATATGATGATGCAAAAACATAAACAGCTCAATTCTATAGGCCTCAATATGACCCTGATACTAAGTTACTGTGATTTCAGGTTTCTCATTTCCACTACTTTTCCTTAACATAATTTTGTCCAAGGCACCCAAACAAGCAAAGAGAAAAAAACAAGATGAGGAAGGAAAAGTAGTAAAATTTGTAGAGCGAGCTAGAAAGCAAGCCCAAACTCTCAATTCATTGAAGAAGAAGAAGAAGAAAAACTGAAAAATCCAACTTAATAGGCCTATACATCCTACCTCCACTAACTTGCTACAATGATCTAATTTCCCATTTCCGAACCCTAAAATTATTATTATTCAAATTTCATCTACTTTTACACACACAACACTTAATAATACTGCATCTTCAAAATTACAAAAAAAAAAAAAAACATTTTTTTATTATAGAAAGACTAAAAAAATCATACCACATATCAGTTTCTCGAATAATCCCATACTTGCCCCATGAATTAGTAACTGCTCCCTTTTTCCCTTTCTCCTTCTTTTTCTTTTCTTTCTCCTTCCTTTCCCTCTTCTTTTCTTTCTCTCTTTTCCTCCTTTTCCTTTCCCTCTCTTCCTCTCTTTCCCTTCTTTTCCTCTCCTTCCTCTTCCTTCTTCTCCTCTCCGATTCTTCACTCTCACTCGAATAATCCGACTCTGATTCCGGCTCCGAATCGGAGCTTCTTCTACTTCTGTTCCGTTTCCGTGACTTTCGCTTCGATTTTCTGCGTTTGGTGTCTTCGTATTCTGACTCCGACTCGGAATCGGTGCTATCTCGCGATCTCCTCCTTCTATGTGATTCGGATTCGGAATTTTGTTGTCGAGATTTGTCTTTTGATTTCCCGCTGCTTTCTACGACGTCGCCACCTTTATCCGACGCGGTGCCGTTTTCATCTTTGGCCATTTTTTTCTCCTCTCGTGGGTTTTAGGTTCTGTGGAAGATAAAGTGAGATTTATAAAGTAGATTATGGTTGAGTGAGCTCGAGCTAGATAGTGCCCTGTTTGGATTCTAATTAAAATTAGAAGACCAGAAAACACTTTGAACTCCTCCAGCGTGAAGTTCCAACCCAACAATTTTTTTTTTTCAACCAAAAAAAAAAGCAAAAGGAAAGTGGGCTT
>Ga0307517_10003942_pt1 | contig 22983 bp, 19 predicted proteins | sample 23_EM_MG_FD_194515 | JGI IMG/M metagenome (GOLD analysis project Ga0307517, IMG submission 194515) | Populus trichocarpa ectomycorrhiza microbial communities from riparian zone in the Pacific Northwest, United States - 23_EM | ecosystem: Host-associated > Plants > Roots > Unclassified | place...
AGGTCACCCATTACAATGAGAACATTCTTCCACCTCGGTAGGTCACCCATTATAATGAGACCACTCTCACCTTTTTTCTTGGGTAGGTTACCCATTACAATGAGACCATTCTCCATGTTTTTTTTTACATGGGTACGTCACCCATTACAATGAGACCATTCTTCCACCTGGGTAGATCACCCTTTACAATGTGACCACTTTTTCCTTTTTCCAGTTGGGTAGGTCACCCATTACAAGGAGACCATTCTTCCACCTGGGTAGATCACCCTTTACAATGTGACCACTTTTTCCTTTTTCCACTTGGGTAGGTCACCCATTACAAGGAGACCATTCTCCATATTTTTTTACTTGGTTAGGTCACCCATTGTAATGAGACTATTATTCCACATGGGTAGGTCACCCATTACAATGAGACCACTCTTTCCTTTTTCCTTAGGTAGGTCACCCATTACAACGAGACCATTCTCCTTGTTTTTTTACCTGGATAGGTTACAATGAGACCCCTCTTTCCATTTTCCACTTGGGTAGGTCACCCATTACAATGAGACCATCTTTTTTTCTAGGTAGGTCACCCATTACAATGAGACCACTCTTTCCTTTTTCCACTTGGGTGGGTCATCCATTACAATGAGACCATCCTTTTTTCTTTGTAGGTAACCCATTACAATGAGACCATTCTTCCACCTGGGTAGGTCACCCATTACAATAAGACCACTCTTTCTTTTTTCTCCTTGGGTAGGTCACCCATTACAAGGAGACCATCCTTTTTTTCTGCGCAGGTCACCCTTTACAACTAGAACATTCTCCATGTTTTTTTTACCTGGGTAGGTCCCTATTACAATGAGACCATTCTTCCACTCGGGTAGGTCACCCATTACAACGAGACCATTCTCCATGTTTTTTTTACCTAGGTAGGTCACCTATTACAATGAGACCATCCATCCACTTGGGTAGGTCACCCATTACAATGAGACCACTCTTCCTTTTTTTCCACTTGGGTAGGTCACCCATTACAATGAGACCATTCTTTTTTTTGGTAGGTCACCCATTACAAGGAGACCATTCTCCATGTTTTTTTACCTGGATAGGTCACTAATTACAATGAGACCGTTCTTCCACCTAGGTAGGTCACCCATTACAATGAGATCACTCTTTCCTTTTTCCTTGAGTAGGTCACCCATTACTATGAGACCATTCTTCATTTTTTTTACCTGGGTAGGTCATCCATTACAATGAGACCACTCTTCCTTTTTCCACTTGGGCAGGTCGCTCGTGAAAATAGACTAGGGTAAGTGTGCGTAGGTTGGTCGCCCCTGAAGATAGACCAGTGTGAGTGTGTGTGGCCAGGTCGCCCGTGAAAATAGATCAGTGTGATTTTGTGTGGGCAAGTCGCCCATGATAATAGATTAGTGTGAGTTTGTATGGGCAGGTCGCCCATGAAAATAGACTACTGTGAGTGTGTGGGCAGGTCACCCATGAAAATAGACTACTGTGAGTGTGTGGGCAGATCTCCCGTAGAAGTAGACCAATTTTCTTCAAAAGGGACAGGTCGCCCAGGATAATGAGATCATTTCCTTTTTCTTTTCTTTACAAAGCTTCCTTTTCTTTTCTGTTGCTACCCAATTTTTGACCCATTATTTTGATAAAATTTTTGAAAAATCCAAAAATAGTGAAAAACAACGAAAATCAAAAAATACATTTTTTAATATATTTGCATCGTTAGCATCGTCTCAAAAGAATTTAAATTTTCAAAGGTCTTTTGAATGTGTTCTACTTTTCACTCGTCAATTTTAAAATCAATTATTTTCCTCATTGAGTCGACGTTGATATTGCTTGTTTTAAAAAAATACAAAAAAATTAAGAAAAATCAAAATTTACAAAAAAAAAAAAAAGTTGAGGGACCATGTTTGAGGACCAAACATTATTTTGCCTATAAATATGAGTCTCCAACACACAAAAAGGAGGGGCAATTTGAAACAAAAACATTTTAGGGCAACACAAAAAACCCTAAAAAACAATCTTTCATCTTCTCCAAGCAGAGCAGCCGCCCCCTCCAACCTCTGCTCCTTTTTTATTCTCCCCTCAGCCACAACCTCACCCTCCTTGCACACAGACACCGTCCCCATTTCATCTCCTTCTATCCTCTCCTCCCTCAGCCGGCGGCCCCCCTCTCTTTTGGCCAAAATAGGAGAAACAAAGCCAGACCCCCCACAGATCCACAACTTCCTCTCTTTCCCTATTGAGGCCGGTTGGCCCCCTCCCTTTGAAAACAAAATCAGCGCCTCTCAGTCTCCCCTATCATCAACCAAAGCTTCCCCCCCCCTCAGCCTCCCAACACACCACAAAGCCGTTCCCCCCGTCTCCACCAGCCCCCTTCACTATCAGCCACAACAGCGCCGTCCTCACTAGAGATCCAGCAGCCCACACACGGCAGCACTCGGGCAACACTCTCTTCTCCACAACGAAGCAAGCCTAACAGATGAAACCAACGAGAGCCTCACAGACGACAACATCAAGGCCAACCACCTCTGCCACCAACAAGAGTGAAGACCTTCGACGCAGTGACCACCACCGACAACTCCCTCCACAACCGCCAGCTACCTGGAACAAAGGAGAAGAAGATGAAAAAAATCAGATCTGCAGTGAAACAGATCTAAAAAAAAAGGAAGATAATAGATCTGAAAAAAGGAGAAAGAACCAGAAAGTTTGTTTGTGTTTTTCTTGTTTTGCAGGTCACCGCTGGCGAGGAAAGGAAGAAGGGAGGAAGTCATTCCAGATCCACCCGTCCACTGGTTTTTCTTGCGGTAGCGTGTGGACGCGACGCCAGTGGCTACCACGCATGGAGAAAACGTGCGTCCACTGTTCCCACCGTCCAAGGGGTTCCTCAACATTGTTCCTGCATATTCCAGAAGGCTTTGGATTTTTTTGGGGTTTATTTTGTAATTTTTTGAATTGTATTTGATTTATTTTGAATTTTTGTTATTTTGGAACATGGTTGTATGTGTAAAGTATAGTAAAAGTGAATGTGTGTGTTTGTATTTTTTTTTTTATGAATGTTTTTTTTTATGATAAAGCCACAAAAACAAAAGAAGAATTTAATGTTTTGATTTGCTCACGGTTAAGGATTATGAACTTACATGTAAGTCGTATTTCTAATATCCGATGAAAAGATAAAAAATTTAAAACTTCTTTAACACATCAAAACCACGAAGCAGCTTACCTCAGGTAGGGTGTGTTAGGGGTGCTAATACCTTCCCTAGTCACAACCAGTCTCTTAACCTCGAATCTCTGACAACGACAAGTACATTCGGGTTTCCTAGTAATCTTCAATCAAATACTAGGTGGCAACTCCTAAAGAACAAGCAAACAAACAAAAAATCACCATCGACGTCGCGCGGGGACGTGCGACAACTGCGACATTACAACAAATTTTGGCGTCATTGCCATGGAAGTGATTTTAGTTGATTCTTTTGATGTGATTCTATTAATTTTGTTTTAAAAAAGGAAAACAAAAAACAAAAATAGAGTTGTGTTCCGGTGCAGTTCTCTTTTAGTACTGTTGGTACTGTTCAAAACAAAATTTTTGGTGGAATTAGGCCTCGACGTTCTGAACAAGACTAGTTGCCTTTGGCTATTAGCCACACCCTAGCGAGGTCAAATTCCGCTGTTTTCTAGGATTTTTAGGCAATTTTTGTGTTTTAGTGTTGGATTTTCATTCATTTTCACTACTTTAAATCTCTCATTTGATTGATTTCTTTTTTAGTTTTCTTGACTTTTTATGCCTATAACCCGATCTACTAACCAAAGACAAGTGCAGGTAGATCTCAAATATAGAGAACACTTTACGCAGGTTACAAAAGGAAGCTCGTATCAACACCATGGTTGTTGCACAACAACAGACACTAAAGGAGCTCCTTACTCCCAACATGGAGATCAACCATTATGCATAAATATCAACAACAATGCCAACTTCGAGCTCAAGTCTGGTTTTATACACCTACTGTTAATATTTAATTGACTTGCCAGAGAAGACCCTCATACTCATCTCAAGGAGTTCCACATGGCTTGTGTTGGCATGAAACCATATGGAGTTGACAAAGAACAGGTTAAGTTGAAAGCTTTCCCTTTCACTTTAAAGTGACAGCAAAAACATGGTTTTTCTCTATTCTTCCTAGTTCCACTGGAACTTGGAATGGCATGAAGAAGATTTTTCTTGAAAGGTATTTCCCAACCTCTTGAGTTGCCAACATAAGAAAAGAAATATGTGGGATTCGACAATCTCATGGGAAACACTCTTAAAGTATTGGGAAAGATTTAAGCAACTGTGAATTCAATGCCATCATCATCAAATACTCGATTAGCTGCTCATTCAATATTTCTATTAAGGACTAATGCCTACTGACCACAATATCATTGATGCAGCAAGTGGAGGGGCATTGGTAGATAAAACACCCGAGTTTGCACGCCAATTGATCTCAAATATGGAAGCCAACTCGAAATAGTTTAGCACCCGTGGAGACTTCTCAAGCAAACGAGTATATGAGGTAGGTATTGCTAACCTTGAGAATAAAGTTAATGGTCTCACTTCTCTTGTATGTTCTTTGGCTTGTGGAAATGTACAGAAGGTGGAATTTTATAGCATATGCTCGTTACAAGGGCATACTTCGAATATGTGTCCACCAATGCAAGAAGATTACATTAAACAAGCTAATGTAGTTGATGGACCATTCAATGGACAACTCCTGTAAACACCTAATATATATATATATATAATTGATGGCTCCACCATCGCTGCCGATTCAGAAATCAGCAGCGATGCAGTTTTCGCTGCTGATTTCCTGAACCGGTAGTGACGCAGTTGTGCTGCCGATTTCTTGAATCGGCAGCGACGCAGTTTTATTAAAAGTTTTATTTCTTGAATTGAAAGAGATGGGTGCAAATTTGGGCATTAATGCAGGAGGTGGGTTAGTAGCCCAACTATTAGTGCGACCAACGTATCTGGAACAGATACTACATGCCTAATTCCGTGACAAGGAGGGGTCCAAGATTAGGAAGAATATGGAGGTCGGGGTAGAAATGAAATTCCAGGTAGCGGATGATGGATCATTGATGATGGGATAACGGTTGTACGTGTCTAATGACGAAACAGTCAAACGAATGGTTCTACAAGAAGCACATGAGTCCAAGTTCTCCATACATCCTGGCAGCACTATGATGTATCAAGACCTGAAACACCTCTATTGGTGGCCTAATATGGAAAGGGAAATAGCTGAGTATATGTCTAAGTGTGGGATATGTCAACAAGTCAAGGTTGAACACCAAAGGCCTGCGGGACCATTACAGCCATTACAAATTCTAGAATGGAAGTGGGAGATGATCACCATGGATTTCATGTCAGGATTTCCCAAAAGGAGGAAAGGAAATGACACGATATGGGTCATCATAGATCAGTTGATGAAATCCGCACTATTCTTGCCTATAAAGATGACCGACTTGGTAGACAAGCTTGCCAAGATCTACATAAAGGAGGTGGTACGGCTCCATGGGATTCTGGTGTCCATTGTATCGGATCGAGATCCCAGATTCACCTCTCGACTTTGGCCGAGCATACAATATGCCTTGGGGACAAGATTGGACATGAGTATTGCGTTTCACCTTCAAACAGATGGCCAATCATAAAGAGTCATCCAAGTCTTGGAAGACCTATTACGGGCATGTGTGATAGAATTTGGAGGAAACTGGGAGGAACACATGGCATTGGTGGAGTTCACGTATAACAATAGTCACTAAGCCACAATAGGGATAACCCCAAATGAAGCCTTGCATGGTAGGAGGTGCAGGACTCCTTTATGTTGGGAGGAAATTAGGGACCGGAAGTTAAATGGCACGGAGTTAGTCCAAGTCACCATGGAGAAAGTTAGAACTATCAAGAATTGCATCAAAGCCGCACAAGATAGACAAAAGAAGTATGTTGATGTGAGGAGAAGACCTCTCAAGTTAAGTATGGGGGACCAGGTGTTCCTGAAGGTAGACCCATGGAAGAACATGCTACGGTTTGGATTGAAAGGGAAGTTAACTCCCCGCTTCATCGGACCTTTCAAAATCTTGCAGCGAGTGGGGCCAGTAGCCTACAAAGTGGACTTGCCCCCACAGTTAGCCAAGGTCCATAATGTGTTCCATATCTGCCCCCACAGTTAGCCAAGGTCCATAATGTGTTCCATGTCTCCTTGTTAAGGAAGGCTGACGTGGACCATGCCCAGATCCTACCCCAAGTTCCAATAGAAGTCAAGGAAGACTTAACACTTGAATTGAGGCCCATAAGGATACTAGATCAGGAAGTGAAGGAGCTACGGAGCAAAAAGATCCCCATCGTCAGAATCTTATGGTGAAATGCTCAAATAGAAAGAGGAAACTTGGGAGAGGGAGGCTGAGATGAGGAAAAAGTACCCCAATTTATTTGAACTTCCAGGTATGGAGTATGAAACCTCTTAAATTTCGAGGATGAAATTCATGTTAAAGGGGGGAGAATGTAAACACCCAAATATATAATTTATGACTCCATTGTCGCTGCTGATTTTCTAAATCGGCAGCGACGCAGTTTTCGCTGCCGATTTTAAAAGTTAGGGAAACAAATTGAACTGTCTTAAGGAGCTGGGAGGGAGGGGTAAAACCGGTTTTAGAGAGACCAAAACAAGGATAAGAACACATCTAAACCAACCCCAAACATCCCACCTCATTTAATGGGGAGTATAAATACAAGGAGGAGAGAGAAGGTGACCCTTCCTCTTCCCAAAGTTGTCTGCAGCAGTTGCATGTCCAGCTGCATGTTGCTCTTCCCTTCCTCCTTCCCAACAAAAACCTAAACCAAACCAGCAGAGAGTGCCTTGTTAACGATTGAGGGAGAGTTGAGACCTTGAGAGAAGATTGGACAGCTGCCTAGAGGGAAAGGAAAAGGGGGCTAGAAAACGTGAGAGGAAGAAGGAGGAGGAGAACTAGCAGGAGAGGAGAAAGAATACTGTCAAACCTTCCCCAAACTTAGTTAGATTCGAAAGGTATAGGTCATGAAACTCCCTTCCTCTTGTCCTTAAGACCCAGAACCGGAAATGAAGAAGAAGACCCTAAGAAAATTGACCTAAGACCTAAGCTAGTTGTGAAGGAAACTGAAATTAACTAAGAGGACAAGGAAACAGAAACGAAATGAGGCCAATTCCCAGAACATCTTACAAAGAAAAATGAATAAAATGTAAAGAACAAATCATGGTAGAGGGTTGGCCTTAACTATGGGGTTGGCCAGCATGCATGTGTGTGTTCTGCTACAATTTATTGAAAGATTATATGCTGGAATTGATGGTTTCAATGTGTGTGTTCTGCTGGAATTTGTTGACAGATTATATGCGGAAATTGATTGTTTTCAATGTGTGTGTTCTGCTAGAATTTGTTGAAAGATTATATGCTGAAATTGATGGTTTTCAAAGTGTATTCTGCTGGAATTTGTTGAAAGAGTATATGCTGGAATTGATGGTTTCAATGTGTGTGTTCTGCTGAAACTTAGTGACAGTTTATGTGCTGGGGTTGTTACAGCGTGTATGTGTGTGTTCATGCCAAAATGTGTGTTTTGCAGCGAATTTGTGATTCGCTACCGAAACTGAGTCTTCTGCAGCGAATTAGCATTCGCTACCGAATTGTGTGTTCTGTAGCAAATTTGTGATTCACTGCCGAAGTTGAGTTTTCTGCAGCGAATTTATGATTCGCTACCGCAACTGAGTTGCCTGCAGCGAATTAGCATTCACTGCCAAATCGTGTGTTCTGCAGCGAAGTTGTGATTCACTGCCAAAGATGAGTTATCTGCAGCGAAATAATGATTAGCTGCTGAAACTGAGCCTTCTGTAGCGAATTAGCATTCCCTGCTGAATTGGGTGTTCTACAGCAAAATTGTGATTCGCTGCCGAAACTGTGTCGTCTGCAGCGAATTAGCGTTCGCTGCCGAATGGCGTGTTCTGCAACGAATTAGTGATTCGCTGCTGAAGTTGAGTTGTCTGTAGCGAATTTGTGATTCACTATCGAAACTGAGTTGCCTACAATGAATTAGCTTTCGCTGCCGAATCGTGTGTTCTGCAGCAAAGTTGTGATTCGCTGTCGAAGATGTGTTATTTGCAGCGAATTTGTGATTCGCTGCTGAAACTGAGTCTTCTGCAGTGAATTAGCATTCGCTACCGAATTGTGTGTTCTGCAGCGAAATTGTGATTCGCTGCTGAAACTGAGTTGTCTGTAGCAAAGTAGCATTCGCTGCCGAATTACGTGTTCTACAGCGAATTAGTGATTCACTGCTGAAGTTGAGTTGTCTGCAGCGAATGTGTGATTCGCTGCCGAAACTGAGTTGCCTGCAGTGAAGTAGCATTTGCTGCCGCAAAACATGTTGGCTACAGCGAACCAGTTTCGCTACCAAAATTGTGGTGCCAGCAGCGAAACAGTTTTCGCTGCCGAATTGGCAGCCTGCAGCGAAAACTGGTTCGCTGCCGAATTGGGCAGCCTGTAGCGAACCAGTTTTCGCTGCCGAATTGCGCAGCCTGCAGCGAACCAGTTTTTGTTGCCGATTTCTACAATAAGCCTGCTAGGCAGAAATGACTTAAATGCTAGTAACAATTTCATGGTATGATGGTGTAAAATGTGGAACACTTGAATGTGAACATATGAACTCTTGAAATAAGTATGGTGACGAATGTGATTCAAAGATATAAATGTACTTATTTGTGACCATTGATGTCATAGGTGGTGCGGTCGGGATCAAACCATCATCAAGACTAGAACAACCCATAGGTGGAGCAGGTAGGTGACTTTCACCTTCCTTTTTCATACGCTGAATAATGAAATACTTTATCATGAATGTTACCATATTGTGTTAGAACAGATATCAGATTGCCAATTGCTTAAATGTTGAGAAATGGTTCATTAGCTTTGGCTAATGGCATCCGAATGGATGACTGGGACAAATGAATTATTAGCCTCAACTAATGGCATCCGAATGGATGACCGGGACAAATGATTGATTTGCTTCGGCTAATGGCATCCGAATGGATGACCGGGACAAACGGTTGATTAACTTTGATTGATGGCATCCGAAGTGGATGACCGAGGTGAGTGAACGGTTAACCTCAGCAAATGATGCCTTAAGAGGGTAGCTGTATTTAAGATTATGGTTGATTGCAAGAATTGGTGCATCTATATGTACTATAAGTTGTTTATAGCAAGTACATGAAGAAACTATAAATGTCACGCTTCAAACATGGGATAATGTTAATGCTTCATTAAACTGCCAGACCGTTTAATTATCATTATTATTATTAAGTAATTGCATTCTCTTAAATGTTTTGTACTGCCGCAGGGACGTCACACCAACGAGGTGCCTAGGAAACCCAATACACGGGAACCTACTTTTGCAAGGAATCATGTAGTTGCATTCTAAATCACGACGTATTTTGTATGAATCAATGTATTGAAAGTATAACTTTTATTAGATCCTTTTGTTTAAATTTATGACGACTATTAGTAGGATAGGAATGCAAATTCATGTCTATGTATGTATATTTTTATGTGAACATCTAATCATGCAAACATAATATTGTGTTTATGTAAGATTCACTTTTAAATGAAATGTTGATTGTTGTTGATGTATGGATTGTATCTTGATGATGTGAGGGAACAGGTTTGCCGATTACCGACACAATGTGTGTCAAGTACAAAAAAAAAAGAAAAAAAATTTACCGTTGTTTTGGGCTTAAAAAGCCGGGTTGTTACAGCTCCAGTGTAAATATGATCCTTTTTCTAACACATACAATCTCGGATGGAGAGATCATCTGAACTTACGCTAGGGGAACCTACCTCAACAAGGCAATTAAGGCCGATAGTTCCACCCCATGAATTTCAGCCCCAACAGAATTATCAAGTGAGACAGCCCCCTGCATTTACAAATTCCAATGTTATAGGGTCATCGAGTGATGATCTTTATGAGATGATGAAAACCTTAGCTTTTAACATAATAACCTTACAATAAAATGTCATGTCTTTTCAATAGGAAATAAGGTCAAGCATTCACAACTTAAAGAAGCAAATGGGGCAAGTAGCTTCAAGTGTAGGGAAATTGGAAGTACAAATCAATGGAAAATTTCCCTCCCAATCATTGAACCCATAAGAGAATGTTAGTGTGATCACACTGTGAAGTGGAGAAGAAATTAAAGAAAAAAGGTCGAAACAATTGAGATGGAGGAAGAAGAGGAGATAGAAACCGAACTAAGCATAAAAACGAAACATCCTCCTCCTCCACAAACTGAAACAATAACCAATACTCTAAAAGTAAGTCCTAACTCAATGAATTATAGTTTTAAGAAAATTCTGCCCTTTTCTTTGAGTTCTTTAAGTCTAAGAAAGAGGAAAAAGAAAAAGAGATTTTAGAGGTTTTCAAAAAAGTGGAACTCAACATCCCTTTGATTGATTCTACCAAGCAAATTCCCAAATATGCCAAATTCTTGAAGGAGTTGTGTGTTATCAAGAGAGCTTACAAGGTAAAAGGCTACGAAACGATAAGTATGGGTGAAGTTGTATCTACTGTTGTTCAAAAGAATCTTCCTTTGAAGCAAAAAGACCCAGGTGCGCTTACTATCCCATGTGTTATTGGTAATGCTAGCTTTAAAATGGCTTTATGCGATTTAGGTGCATCCATTAGTGTTATGCCTAAACATGTTTATGATTCTCTTAGTCTTGAGCCTTTTATTAAAACTAGTATTATAATACAACTTGTGGATCATAGTTTTGTTTATCCACTTGGTGTGATAGAAGATGTTCTAGTCAAGATTGATAGTTTGGCTATTATATGTGACTTTTATATTCTTGATATGAAACGTGATTCATCAAACAACAACACTCCTATATTGTTTAGAAGACTATTCTTGAAAACTGCCAATACAAAAATTGATTGTGGTAAGGATACTTTTTCTATGGAAATAGGAGATGAAAAAATTCAATTTAATTTTCATGATGCAATGAAATATCCTTACAGCAATGTTTATTCTATCACATGTTAAGATCAAGTTGATAAGTGTGTGCAGCAAGTTTTTTATTTTGATTATGAGGACGGATTAACCGTGGCTTGGAGCTATGGCTATAATTTTACTAAGATAGAAGAGATGGGGAGGCACATATGTGTTCCCCAAAACGTGCAAGAATCAACCTTGGCTTTGCAAGCTTTGCAAACCACCCCTAGTGGTAATGTCTTTGTTGATTTAGTACTTTTACATAAAAAGCTTTTGCCATCTATTTTACACGCACCCGAGCTAGAATTGAAACCTTTGCCCGATAATTTGAAGTATGTATTCATTGGCGACAACAATACACTCCCCATTATCATAGTAAATTGTTGTGCGATCACAAAACAGCCATTAGATGGACTTTAGCTGATATTAAGGGCATTAGCCCCTCGATGTGTATGCATCACATACTATTGGAGGACAATGTGAAACCAACAAGGAAAATGCAAAGGAGGTTGAATCCACTTATGATAAAGGTAGTGAAAGCTTAAATTTTGAAACTATTGGATGTAGGAGTCATTTACCCCCATCACGGACAGTAAAACGCCAATCCATGTGGTGCTTAAAAAGACCATAATCACGTTGGTAAAGAACAAAAATGATAAACTCATTCCTACTCGCATCTCGAGTGGTTGGAGAATGTGTGTTGATTATAGAAAGCTTAATCTTTCTACACTTAAAGATCATTTCCCATTATCATTCATGGACCAAATGCTTGAACGTTAAGCAGGTAAGTCTTTTTATTGCTTTATTAATGGATATAGTGGCTATAATCAGATTGTTATTAATCCTTAGGATTAAGAAAAGACTACATTTACATGTCCATTTGGTACATATGCATATAGAAAAATGCATGTTGTTCTCTATAATGCACCCGTAACTTTTCAAAGATGCATGGTGAGTATTTTTCTAACTATGTTGAAAGAAAAATTGAGGTTTTCATGGATGATTTCACGGTGTATGGTGATTCTTTTAATAAGTGTTTGGAAAATTTATCTTTAGTCTTGAAAAGATGCATTGAAACTAGCCTTATCTTGAATATGAAAAGTGTTATTTTATAGTAGAACAAGGAATAATTCTTGGGCATGTTGTGTCTTCGTGTGAATTAGAGGTTGATAAAGGTAAAATAGGTGTTATTTCATCATTGGCTTACCCCTTATGTGTGAGGGAAGTTCATTCTTTTTTTCGCCATGTAGGTTTCTATCAACGCTTTATCAAAGAATTCTCAAAGATTACCACATCCATGTGCAAATTATTAGCCAAAGAAGTGGATTTTGTGTTTGATCAAGAATGTAAAGATGATCATGATGAGCTTAAAAGGCGTGTCACATCTTCCCCTATCATGTAACCATCAAATTGAGATAAACCTTTCGAGATAATGTGTGATGCGAGTGACTACGCGATAGGGGTTGTATTTGGGTAAATAATAGGGAAGAATTTGCATGTTATCGCATATGTTACCTGCATGTTGGACGAAGCGCAATGCAATTACCATACAACTTAAAAGGAACTTTTTGCAGTGGTGTTTGCTCTAGAAAAATTCAAGTCCTATTTACTTGGTACAAAAGTTGTTGTTTTTACTGACCATACAGCTTTGAGGTATCTTTTAAAGAAAAAGGAGTCCAAACAAAGATTGATTTGGTGGATCTTGCTTTTACAAGAATTTTATCTTGAGATCAAAGATGAAAAAGGTGTCGAAAACCATGTGTCTGATCACTTGAGTCGACTAAAGACCAAGGATATACAAACCAAAACAATAAGAAAGACATTCCCCGACGAGCAATTGTATGTGTTACATTCCTCCACAAGACTATGGTATGCTGATTTGGTGAACTATTTAGTCACCAAAGAATTCCCTCCAGGTTTGTCTAAATCCTAAAAAGACAAGTTACTAGCTGATGATAAAGGTTATTTTTGGGACACTATTTATCTGTGGAAATTTTGTGCGGATCAAGTAGTTAGAAGATGTGTACCACAAGATGAATTTTATTCCATTCTCACTTTTTGTCATTCTCATTCTTGTGGTGGACATTTTTGAGCGAAAAGAACGGCCCACAAGGTACTTGAAAGTGGTCTCTATTGGGCTTCTATTTTTAAGTATGCATATCACTTTTGCAAATTATGTGAAAAATGCCAAAGAACAGGTAATATCACTTATAATAAACAAATGCCTTTAACGAATATTCTTGTAAATGAAAATTTTGATGTTTGGGGTATTGATTTTATGGGTCCATTTCCTTATTCTTTTGGTAATCTTTATATCCTTTTTGTTGTTGATTATGTGTCCAAATGGATTGAGGCGAAAGCCACACGAACTAACGATGCTAAGGTTGTTTTAGATTTCATCAGAACTCACATATTTAACAGGTTTGGAATTCCTCAAGCTATATTAGTGATCGTGGCACTCATTTTTGCAATTGTTCAATAGAAGCATTACTACGCAAATTCCATGTGACTCATCATATTTCCACAGCTTACCATTCTCAAACGAATGTTCAAGCTGAAATTTCAAATCGAGAAATCAAGTCCATTTTGGAGATGACAATGCAACCTAACCGGCGAGATTGGAGTCTGCGACTTGGTGATGCACTTTAGGCTTATCAAACTACTTACAAATCACCTATAGGAATGTCACCTTAAACGATGATTTACGGGAAAGCATGTCATCCACCAGTGAAGCTTGAACACAAAGCTTTTTGGGTCATTAAACAATGCAACTTGGATTATGATGTTGTTGGGATTGCAAGAAAGTTGCAATTGCAAGAGTTGGAAGAGATACGGAATGATGCATATGAGAATGCAAGGATTTACAAAGAAAAGACCAAGAGTCTTCATGACCGAATGATACAGAATGTTTTTCTCTCGTTGAAATTACAACTTTAGAAACAAACAAAGTGCTCAAGGTCAATGGGCATCGATTGAAAACTTTCTATGAAGGTTAGACAGAAAAACTCACCACTTCTGTGGAGTTAACTGAACCAATCTATGAGGCGTGAGCATGTGATATGTCGAGCCAATGACATAAAACAAAAGCGCTTATTGGGAGGCAACCGAACAAAAAAAAATCAGATTTGCTTTTTTTTTCCCTTATCTTTTATTTTTTGTATTTTACTTTATTTTTATCATTCTTCTATATTCATTTTCTCTTATTTCAACATTGAGAACAATGTTGTGTTTAAAGTGTAGGGGTATTAAGAGAATTTTGGTTTTCTTTATTGTTTCTAAAAAAAAGTCTAAGTTTTATCTTTTGAACTCTCATTGGTTTATGAGAATATGAGTATTATGTATGAGAATTGTTGAGATGGATGAAAATATAAATTGAATGAATGAGTGTGCATGCAAATTTTAAAGTTTGATTAGTTTAGGGATTGACTTTGAAAATATATCATGTTGACTTTATAGTGGTGTACTAATGTAAGCTTTTTGAGCCTTCAACATTATATTCCTTGATTGTGCATTCTTTCAATGATATGTATCTCTAGAACTTGCTTCATATCTTGTTGAGATTACATTCACATTACATGTGTACATGAAGATGATAAAGGCATTAGAAATTTTAACCACTTCAGACAAAAAGTCAACCTAAAACATATTATTCTTAGTGAGCCCTTTTGAGCTTGTTTATCTTTTCTTTGTTTTACCCATGTGTAAGCTTTAACTTTTTATATGTTTTCCTTTTCCCTTGGCCAAGGATTAATACTTGTTGATATCTCATGGGATTATGGTTGAAAATTATGTGAAAAGAAAAAAAAAAGTGATGCTTGATGAAAAGAATTTGCTAAAGGTGAAAGAAAAAAAAAGAAAAGAAAAGAAAAATGTTGCATTGTGTTCTTAAAATTTTAAGTTAATGGAGCTTGAAATCAAAAGAAGTTAACTATTGCTGCTTAAAGTTGGAAATTTTATGTGCTTTGATGGAATATCTTGTTTCAAAAATTATTTTTTTTAGAATACTCTACTTCCTTTGGTTTAAGCCTTTTCTTTTCCTTTCTTTTAGCTCACCTTAACCTTAGCCTCATTACAACAAAAAAGTAAGACCTTTTGATTCATGCATTGCTTGTAATATTTTAGTAATTGAGATGAGATTGAAATGCAAGCTTATGGTAGAACATGTTCATTGATTGAATATGAGAGATTTAAACACATAAGCCCTAAACACATGCGTGTTAGAGTGTATATCAATGAGAGGACCTATCACTTTGGCATAGCATAGATTTCATTTAAATTTTAATGATTAATTGAGTTTTGAAGTTCGCATGTAAATAAATTCATGAACATTTATGTTTTTAATCCTTCTTGATTATATTCTTGTTTATAATGCAAATACTTCTGGACATTGATGGGAGATTAAGAGATTAGTTATAGTTATTTTATTTATTTAATTTAAGTTTGATTTTATCTCACCTTTCTCAAGAACGAGTAAGAGCTAAGTGTGGGGGTGTTTGATGCAACCATATTATTCGATAGTTTTACCCACATTTAACTAGTATTTTTCCTATGTGTTATATACAAAATACGTTTATATTTTTTTGTTTTATGTTTTGAAGGCACTTTGGATGTAAGATTCAAAAGGAAGTAAATTGGAGATAATTGATAGATTTGACCTCCGGTCGATATTTTGTGCAGAGCTTGAGCTCTAGAGGTCGAAATGAAGTGATTCTAGTGGAATTAGAAAGCTAACATCCATACCTTTCTATATATATATGGAAAGAAAAATAAAAAGAGAAAAAGCATGGAAATCGCAGCCTTCAAAAACAAATATTGCATTTTTCTATAGTTGACCTTCGATCATTCTGACTTAAATAACTTGAGTTAGAGAAGTCTATTTGATGCAAACTTAATTGTTTTGGATTCCTAACTCAAAGATCTATCAGCCTACCAAATTGCAGTAGAAAAAGAGCTTATATGAGAGAGATATGATTTTTCTAAAATGACACGTGAATTCTGCCAGCAGACAGTTTTGTGAAGAAGCAAGTCCAATTTACTTCCCAAAGCATCCAAATCGATATCTAAGTTTTTGTTTTTGGGAAATTTAACTCCTCTATGTCCAAAGTCAAAGCTTGAAGATTTCATACAAGACTCTTTCTTCTTTTTTAGGAAAATAGTTATTGTACTATTTAAATGTAAATTGTCTACTTAGAAAATGACTATTTTGTAGGAAAGAGGGATTAGGGTTTCCTATCAAATAAAAAAGATAGAAAGAAAGGGAGGGAGGGAGGGAGGGAGGGAGGGAGGGAGGGAGGGGGGCAGAAAGAGAAGAAAAACCCACCCTTTCCTTCTATACCCGAAATCATGTTTCATCTTTTCTTTTGATTAGTCTCTTTATAGACATGCAAGGCTAAATTCTTTTTCTTGGTTGCAAGGACACAGAAACCTTTGGATTTCAAGAACCGTGAGATCTATATTACCTTTTCTTTTCAATTTATATGATGAGTATGTTTGTTTTCCTATGCTTATTTCTTATAATTGTTTAGTTTGATTGCTAGAGAGGACTCCAAGTTATTATTCTAACCAATTTATTGCTAAGTTTACTATCAAAACCGGAGTTGTGGTATATAAACTTGTGAAGTAACTGAGTTTAATAATTGTGGCAGATCTATGTTATTAATCTTAGAAAAAACATTCGATCAAATCAAACATTGACTGTGGACAATTAAGTTGTTTAGATTAATCAACTTATCTAGTTCTTAAGGTTGCCATTAAATTAAATTACTAATGCGAATATTGTGGTTGTTTGATGGTTAGGGTTAGTTATACGGCGGATCGGTTAACTAACTAATGTTAAGAAAAGATAAATATTCAGAATATAAATTAATGTATCGTTTCAATGATCGGTTCTGATTTTTATATGTGGACGTCTACCTGAAACCAAAGTTTGTTCTCTTGATAATTTCTAATTTATGTAATTTAGGTTGATTGTTTTATTTTGCTATAGCCTAGATAACCTCGAAACTCCCCCCAAATGCATATCATCTAGCATAAAAATCTGAACTAAACCTTTCTCGTGGGATCGACCCCTTACTTGCTCTCTACTATCTTGTTTATTTAAGTTAGGGTAATTAATTTGTATGACTGCGACATCACATCACATGTCAAGGAGGGTGATTCAGAAGGTCAAAAGGAGAACATATTCCACACGAGATGCCATGTTCATAATAAGGTATGTAACTTAATTATAGATGGTGATAGTTGCACTAATGTAACTAAGACTGAATTGGTAAAAAAGTTGAACTTGCATATTACCAAACATTTCATACATTGTAAATTACAATGGATGAGTGATGGTGGTGAAGTGAAAGTGAATAAATAGGTTTTAGTTGCTTTTTTATTGGGAAATACTATAATGAGGTGTTATGTAATGTTATGCTAATGCAAGCTAGTCACTTGTTACTTGGTAGACTATGACAGTATAATATGAGAGTTATACATGATGGAGTGAAAAATAGGTATTCCTTTGAGATGAATGAAAGACCTATAACTCTTCTATCTTTAACACCTAAGCAAATATATGACAAGCAACTAAAATTGAAGAAGGAGAAATGGTTGAAAAAGAGAAATTATATATCAAAGGGACCTTCTTTGCTAACAAGGTTCTTTTTTGTTTTGATGATGATGCAATTCTTAAACTTGGTACTGATTTGTTAACCTTAGAAGATGTTTTTCATGATACAGATTCGAGATCAAATCTTTTTAAAGATTGGAAGGATAATATGAACCAAGTGAGGTCCGAATTTGGCTTTAAAATATCTGCTGACCAGTTTTGCAAGATGAGGTATATCTCTCAAACTGTACATCAAAACAAGCTGAAATATTACAGGAAGATACTAGACATATGAAACTATATTTTAGTAAATTTTCAGGTCAAATGGAGTTCGGAAAAATATTATTTCGACAAATCTTGTGAAATCTACCAAACTAGACCTTTATGTACTATTTGAGACATATTTGGAGTTACAGGTAAACTTGTCTTCGATTCAAGTTGGCTTGGAAACTAGACATCTAAAGCTTGTCAACCATATATGGTAGGCGTAGTAATTCATCCAAGCAAGAGAGAACGATGTGTTTGAACTCGGGACTGAAAATCTACCAAGAATATGCGAATATTGGAGATTCAGACTACATGAAGGAATTTTGGCATAAAGAATTTTTTTTTATTATCTTATTTTATTTATTTATTTAATTTATAATAATTAATTTTAATTTAGGTTTTTTCTGACCCATTAGACATTGTTTAGGGGTTTAGTTCTGGTCTATTAGACATTGTTTAGGGGTTTATTTCATTATTGGACTTATGTTAGTTGATTATTAGTTTAGGCTCATTAGCTTGTAACCTAAAAGGGGTCCATTCGGGTTAGTTAGAGGAGACTATATTATGTTTTTTTAACTGAAAATTTTAGCAGTAAGTTGGAGAATAAACGCAAGTTTTTTTTTTTTTTTTTTGCTTGTTTGTGGCAAAACAACCTTTCTTTGTAAGGACAAAGATCGTATACTAACTTATCAAAAATTAATTAGCTTTGTGATGTCATTTGCATACTTAGGGTTCTTACATATAAAATTATCTCTAGGTTCAAGTCTTTTTCCAATATTTTTTTTTTATCTCAGGTACATGGTTATTGTTATATTAAGGTTCTACCAAACTTGATTTTTAGTTTTATGGGTTGTTATTTACTACATTGAAAGTTATTTGACTACGTAATCAACAGGTTCAGATCATATCCTTATCTACTTAACTTTAAAAAAGAAAATAATATGTAACAATACAAACTATACAAACTAGGATGTATATTTAGTGAACTTATTTTGACTAATTGGGCCGTTATAATAAGAAAGATCAAGTACGATTTCAAAAAATAAAGAAAACAAAAATATAAATCATTTTGAAATGATTACAAATCATTAAGTGTTTATCCTTAGAGTAGAACTTTATGTTATTACTCTACAGTTTTGATAAATGTATTAAGATCGTTCGAGAGGGAGTGCTCATGCTTACGTGAGAAGACGTTATAGGTAACATCAAGTAGTCCGTAGAGAAGGTAAATGGAGGGGATGATGATGCGCGTGCTTAATTCCTGACGGAGATGAATAATCCTCATCAATGCCTTGTGCGTAGGATTTTCATCCGTACAAACAAGGATTTTCAAGCCACGCAATCATTCTAATTGTCATATTTCTTCCACTCACCAACAACTCCTAATTAAAGAGTTTATAAATTCTATCATCATTAATTTGCTTCTTCTTGTTTTTATTTTTTAAAATAAATATTAATCGGCTATTAGTACTGGCAGGAATATTCATAGTATATCATTTCTGCAATAATATGGACCAACAACATTCTTCTGTCTCTCTCTCACTTTCTCGACCTGCAAATGATTATAAGTCGATGTATGATTGCTAGCTCGTGGCCTGGGGTGGGATCGGAGTAAGTACACACAAACTGACCACACGTGTAAAGCAATCTGTAGAATCGATTTAGAGGTCACAGGGGCACACGCGTGGGTCTTATCTTTCTCTCTCTATAGAATCCATTTGACAATCCGTGGTTTTATTTTCTTTTCTATTTGTTTTTATTTTTAACTTTCAGGTTTTTTTTTCCAGAATTAAAAAAAATGATCGGAAAGTTTTTGTAAACTACATCGAAAGTTATTTGAAAGTCAAAATTTGAGAAATTTTTCAGAATTTTTAATCAAAATATAATATAAAAACATTTAATATTGTATGATTTTATCAAACATTTTTATTATATCTCAAAATCTGTACTAGTAGCTTCCATCATCACCACCTCCCCTTTCTTTTTCATAATAATAGGTCATTCTACTTCCCCACCTCATTCCCACTTACAAATAGTACTGTTACATAGATACATGCTCGCTGCTTTTTGTGTCTCTCATGTATATTTTGCGGTGGCTAGCTAGGTACTAAATTAATACAACTAAAAAAAACCATTTTAATTACTTCACTATTCGTTGGGTCATATTTTTCATAGTTTCCTCGATTTCTAAAGATAATTAAGAGTTCAATACTACAAAAGTATCTTCAATTGTTACTTCACTTGGGTGATATTTTTAATAATTTCTTTATTTCTAAAGATAATTAAGAGTTAAGTATTTATTAATGGTTACTTTTTTTCTTTTCCATACATTACATTTTGATCTCCTGACTTAATTTGTATCATGTTATGATCTCAATTTTAAAGAGAGGTGAGAGAATTTGAAAACGAGAGTGAGCAAAAAGAAAAATTTGGCAAGGCTCATTATAGACACAAAATTTATCGTTGTTGGTTTTAATGAATTTATCTTAATGAGAATTGGGTTGATTAAAGTTAATTTTGAAGTTAAAAATAAATGTACAAGTTTATGGAATAATCTAGAGATATTTTAGTAAAATTTGGTAAGGAAATTACATATTTAGAGCAAAAATAGACAAGACTTGATTTTTTAACAATTGGAGGCCATCATAATTGTCACAATAGATTATAGATCTTCTATCTATTTGATGCAAAATACACGTCGCCTCATTTTGAAAAAAAAATTAGAAATGTTTTAGCCAGACTTCTTTGGCCCAGTTGCAAGTATGGGCCAGACTAGCTGAGTTGACGCGTTTGGGAACCTATACTAGGTACCCAATCCAAATTCTTTTTAATTTTTTTATTCTCTAATATTAATTATTAAGATACTAAAATATCGTCTCATGATTTCAAAGAATATGAAATATAAATAGTTTTAGTATAAACTAGTTTATATGCATATGTTATGTTACATAAACTCTTTGTTATTGTTATTAAACCTACAATCATTCTGAAAAGTTTTCTTCATCAAGGTAAATTTTTGTATTAATATATTTTTTGTTTATTTTAGTCAGTGCGATGTTTTTTAGTGAAATTATTATTTTTGTTAAAAAAGTTTGATAATGTTCATATTTTGTGCGATTCAAAGCTAAAAACATCATAAATATGATAAAATCATGTTCAAAATTAATTTACAATTTTTAATAATAAAAAACCGATTTCAATTGAATAATTTATTATTAGTATTATTATTTTTAGATGAGATACATAATAATTAAAAAAATAAAATATTAAGATTCAAATAAAAATTTATAATAGCATTTAAGAATCATGTCAAAAGTAAAGAGTAAGTGAATATGGTAAAAAAAAATTTAGAGTGTAAGAAAAAGAAAGAAAAGAAAGAAAAAAGAGAAAAAGACAGCAAGGGGCTAGGCCTAGAGCCTGACCCTTCTTTTTTTTTTTACTAAGGGGTCGAACAATATGTCATTTGTCCTATAATGTTTTGGAAAAAAAAATGATAAATGACTGTCACAATTAAGAAAATTCATGCGCAATCCAACTCTCAGACAAGTGACCTTAAGGTTGTCCCACTCGCTAACCAACTCAGCCATAATAGGATAATTGTTGCAATCCAACTTAAAAAATATATTAAGATGCTTTATTGTTTATATAAATAGTTAAATACTATAATAATTTCACCTCTTTAGTGTGTTAGGATAATTTCTTAATTTAAAATGGAGAAAGTATTTTTATTTTAACATGTTTTGTTCTAATAACTTTTCATTGTCCAATTAATATTTTATTTTTAAATTTAAGTCACTGATTATTATACCAATTCTTAAATTAAAATATGTAATAAAAGCATACTCATGACAATACTTGCAGGTTGATTGCTAGTATATTATGTGTATAATATTATACAATAAACTAAAATAAATGACTATTTTCTATTATTAACTTGTTGCTCCTCTCCCACTTCATTGCTTATGTCATTATTATATGTAATTTTTTCCTTTTAGATTCTTGGATTTTTTTTTTATTTTTGCATTTCAGTAACTAAACTTTATTGTTTTTTAATTTCATTCTTATAAGTTATGTAGACATGATTTTATATGTTGGAATCTATTTTGATTTGTATGCTTTCAAATACTTGCTGTGTCATTGAATATTATAATAGTAAATTAAAGACTATTTAAAAAAAATAAGTTTTAGGCTGTTCTTATAACAAAAACTTAAAAGATCAAGAAACAAAATTAATATTTATATAAAACAATAGAACCATTTCTTGCTTACATTGTTTAAAGGGTGTGAAAAAGTTTAATTTGTTCCTTCAATTTTTATATTTTTTATATTTGATGCCTTTTTAATTTGTATATTTCAATCATGAAACTTCATTTATTTTGCATTGTAGTCTCTAACTATTGTTAAAGGAAAGAGAAAGTCATAAAAAAAAAGGATCAAAACTCTTGGGTGGCCACAATTAGGGCACTCATAACCACAATTTTGATATCTATGGATTTATCTATGAAATGATAATTCAATAGAGGTGATTTCTAACTTTAATAATGCCCTGAAACATAGATCGAGGCTTCATAACTTTTTTTATTTAATTTGATTTTGAGTTTTAGTTTGATTAAAAAGTATTTTATGCTTAGAAAAAGGACCTTAGATGTCCATATCTTTTGTTTTTTCTTCCTGTTTTTGGGTTAAGAAGGCTAAATTTGGGCTTTTGAGATCTAAAAAACTTGAACCTTGATTTTTCAATAACCAAAATCACCTCCAATGATAAGAAAATATGGTGAGAACACTAGTTTGAATGCCACAAACCTCAGGGTCACTGGAGGCTTACATGGTCCTTAACTTCAGGGTCTCGGGGGATTAGTCGAGCTGCACGTAAACTGAGCCGGATACCCATGATTATAAAAACAATTATGGTAGGTGGATGACACATCGTTTGTTGAATTAAAAAATATAGGGACATCCTCTTTTTTATTTAAAAAGGAAACATAGGTGTAAGGTTTAGGCTTCTAAGTCCAAGCGTGTTTGGACTTTTTAATTTTGGCCTAGACATGCAAGCCCACCTATCTAGCTCCAACATGCTTGGTCTTTTTTTTTTCAATG
>Ga0307517_10003943_pt1 | contig 22980 bp, 19 predicted proteins | sample 23_EM_MG_FD_194515 | JGI IMG/M metagenome (GOLD analysis project Ga0307517, IMG submission 194515) | Populus trichocarpa ectomycorrhiza microbial communities from riparian zone in the Pacific Northwest, United States - 23_EM | ecosystem: Host-associated > Plants > Roots > Unclassified | place...
TATTATTGTTATCTATAATTTATACAATTAACCTCCCTGTGGTTCGACCCCGGTCTTGCCGGGTTATTTATTACTTCGACACTCCTGCACTTGGGAGAAGACATCAATCTTTTGGTCGTGTCAAAGGCAAAGATATTTTTTTAGTGTTCACTTAAGTGATAGGGATAACAATTGTTTTGAAGAAAGAATGAGTGGCTTTTGGTTATGGGTTGAGGCTAGAAAAGAAAGGTTATTGATGGATTGTTGATGAGGTTAAAGGAAACGTTAGTAGTCCACTAGAGGAGAGGTTGGTTGGTGGGTCTGTTGGTGTGATTGTCTTGAGAAGTGAGAGGGGTTGTCAGTGGGTGAGGAGGAGAAAGGTAAGCACAACTGTAATGGTGATTTTGTCATGGAGATTGTGGTAGATGAAGGCTGAGGGTCTGTTATAGGTGGTGCTAGGTTGATTTTGGTTTGGCTTTGATTTTGACAATGAAAACACAAAGGAGATGGGAGATAGGGATGGTTTTTAGCTCACTGTGGAAGAGGAAGATTTTTGGGTCCTATGTTTATAGGTGAAAATATAGAAGATTAGGTTGAGTTGGTTCTTTTCTTGTTTTTCAATGGTGTGTAGGCTTATAGAAAATGTACAGTGAGGGAGACCTGATAGGTAGAGAGATAATGTGAGAGAGTTTTTGTATTTTTTTCCAATTTTTTTTTTTTTTTTTTTGCCTCCTTCCTCTTTTGTGTGAGATTCCTTTACTATTTATAAGTAAAAATTTTTGTTTTTTTCCCTTTAATTGTTTAGTCCCTAAGCAACCTAAATATACTTTAGTTTTTTTTTTTTTCACTTTTGGTCCCCTTGTCCTGTTATTATATATATACTTTAGTTTTCTTATTTTGTTGTATTTTGATTTTTTTAAAAAGGCAATGTCAACATCAACTCGATGAGAAAAATTAATCAATAATTTTTAAAATTGCACGTTAAAAGTTGAACACGTTGAAAATAAATTTTTGAATTCTAAATTCTTTTGAGAAGACACTGAAAATGCTAAAAATGACACAAATATATCAAAAACATATTTTTTTTATTTTGTTTTGTATTTTGAAAATGTTTAGAAAAACAAGGGGTCAAAATTGGGTTATGACAGTTGCCCCCCTCTTCATAATGCTTACGACAAAAGGTCTCTTAAAAGAATTTAGATAATAAGCTTATAAAGAAGAAAAGATAACAGGTTGTGGATTTATCAAATCAAGAAATGGTCAATCCTTCTGAAAGTGTCTGAAGTGAGGGCTTGAAAGCGCACTCAAAAGAAAAGAGATAGGGCTAGAAAGTACATTATCTAGTAGGTGAGGGCTGGAAAGCGCACTCAAAAGGAAAATGATAAGGTATGTCTAAATTATGCTTAGGAGATAATATATGCATGTCTAAATTCATTTTATGTCAAGTATCTTCCCCTCATAGCATTTTCTAATACAGGTCATCCAAGATGGAGAAATATTGACAAGTTCTCACTCGAAGGCACTTCCCTACCGTTGGCATGCCTTATAAGCATATTGAAACCTTAACAGGCGCCTTGTCAATATTTCCCCATCTTGAATGAATAAGGCCTTCTCGGTTAATTCTTATTCTCAAGTGAAGCTTAAAATAGTACAAGAAAAATATTGAGATCACTTCAATAATATAAGCCTCGCATATCGAAGCCTCAACATACGCCTTGTTTTTTACTTTTCTCTTAAGGTTGAACAAGTATCTACATAGAATTAAATGAATTTTTGAATTTAAAAAAAGACAGTAGAAATTTAATTATGATGCATGTGTAATCTCTAACCTCTCGAATGGATACATCCATCTATACTAAACCAGATCTCCAACTTTTACCTCAAACAGTAAATGTATTGATAGATTCTCTATTAAGTCGAAGAATGATGAAGGGAATATCATTTCAATTTCGCAGGTTGTCTAAGCGATATTCGTTTCATGCCTCTTCATATGTTGTGTATGCAACTTGTTGGATCATATATCTCTAAAAAAGTGACTGATCTTTATGAATGCATCTTGTATCCCTTTTAGCAATAAATCCTAGTAAGCTAGTGGAATGAGTGTTTGCATAAACACGTGTCTATCATGACTCTTCATTCTATACAATATACAATCCTTCAAATTCACCAATCTAGATATGTTTGAAGCATGTCCATCAAGAAAACACAAACTTTTAAGTCATTGGTAAACAAGTAATTATGCATTCTTGTCTAAGACGAAGTTGGTTGTGGGCTTTGCGACCCGTGACCCATCATAAACTAACTTCATATTTTTACAGTGACAAAACAAAAGTATATTCATTTTAGCCTTCATGTTGTCCTTTGTCTTCCCTTTCACATTCATAACCGTGTTAAGAATGTTTTCAAACATGTTCTTTTTAATGAGCATGACATCAAGATTATAGCAGAGGAGATTGGTCTTCTAATAAGGAAGCTCCCAAAAAATACTTCGCTTTATCCAATTATGAGTCACACCAAAACTAGGAAACTTCTACTTACCGGATTAAAAACCAAATGCAAAGTCATTGTATTGCGACATCACATCATACAATTCTTCACCTAATTATAACGATAGTACAACATCCCTTTCAACTCTATCAATAAAGAAGTCATTTATGTTCTTTCTATACTTGTGATCCGTTGGCAAGAACCACTGATGGCAAAAAAAAAATGTTTTACCATTATTTGTTAACGTAAAGGCCTTCTTATTTTCCATATAGTATGGACATGTTGATTTTCCATGTATGCTACAACCAGAAACCATTCCATAGGATAGAAAATTATTAATAGTCCACATCAAAGTTGTCTTCATCGAAAAATTTTGTTTCCTCAAGACATCGTAAGTCAAAGTCCTGAATGACCATAATTGCTTCAACTCATCAATCAATGGTCAAATACAAACATCTATATTCTGACTCAGACTATTAGATATGGGTATAATCATAGATAAAAACATGAACTTCGGCCTCATACACATCCCTAGTGGCAAGTTGTAAGTTGTGAGTATCGTCGGCCAACAAAAATAAGGACCAGCAAATAACCCGAATAGATTGAATCTATTGGTATATAACCCAAGACGTATGTTCCTTGATTCCATTGAAAAATAAGGATGCACCTTATTCAAATTTTTCCAGACTTCACCATCGGATGGGTGCACCATGACTCCATCCACCACATCATGTTAATGATTTCATGTCATATGCTTGGTAGTATTTGGAGATGTGAATAACCTTTGCAGTCTAGAAGTGATTGGTAAGTATCTAAGTTTTCTATGTGCAACAAGAGTTCTTCCTCTGCCAGTTCTGATTTTATAATAAGAGTTCTTCCCCTACCAGTTCTGATTTTATAACGAGTATGCACACATGTTCTACACTCAGTCAACTCTGTATTTTCAAGGTAGTACAGCATACAGAAGTTTGAACACATGTCAATTTTCTAGTATACTAGGTCGAGGGGTTTCATCGTGGATTTAGTGGCATAAAAGTTATCTTTCAACCTATTCCCTTTAGGTAAAATGCTTCTCGTTTATTTAACAATTCTGTCATGACCGGCCTCACTCGGCCCATAATCGGACTTGATGGTGAACAATTATGCAACGGCTAATAATTTACTGTGATTTGTGCACCCATTCTATAATGGTTCATCAGAATCTTTTAGAAGATCAAAAAACCTGGTCGTGTCCGTATTTGGTTATTCATCTACAATTGAACATTCACCTGCATAAACCTTATTCATTCCCATTCTATCCATAATCATATTCCTATAAGGATTACTATTGTCATCTACAACTCCATATATGTTGCTAAAACTAGAAGCTAACCCAATCATCATTTCTAGAATGGTCTTGTAAGAAACATATGTTTCTCCTTATACAAACCAATACAGGTATTTCTCTATCAACTCTTTTTGCAGATGATGCATTGTTATAACATTTGGATCGAGAAACTTTTTATTTTTACACCTCTTACATAGATATATAATACCGCCTCCACTAATATTTTTCATATTAGTTAGTGCGTAATTAATAAAACTCTCAAACTCATTACAATAATTTATCCGACGTAACTTCTCGAATGAGTCTTGATACATCCATAAACGATCATCCATTACTTATACCAAACCTATATAGAATATTGATGATAACATGTATTAATTAATTATGTCAATTAAATAAATTAGCTAACATTAGTTTAACTCATACTTATTCCATCTATTTTAATAGTACTCTTAAATCATTATCAATTGTCTACATAAATTCAAATTCCTATACATTTACCAATATTTTCAACTCAACAATAATATTGACAAGATATAAAACGAACCCATTAAATAAGCCATTATTTATTTCATTACAGAACACTTAATTCACAAATTCAAAATTAATTTCATCAAATTACAAACAAATACAGTTTTTCAAAATCTCAAACAGACCCTAGCATATACAAATCATATATTCATACAATAAATTTATATGGAAAAAAGCTATAAAACAAGTAAACACATAAATAAACTACATATACTACAAAAATATGCAATAAGAATTAACATTTTAAAATTGAGTTCAAATAAAAAATGGGTACTTTTTTTTTACTTGATGTGGGGAATCCTTAAAAAAATTGAATTAGAATATGGATGATGATAGATTGAGAGTTGAGGTGGTTAGATTTATGGTTAGAGGTTGATTTGTGATAAAATATAGGGGTTTTGATGTTTGTTGTAGAGCTAATGGAAGAGGAAGAAGAAATGGGGAAGAGGAAGAGGGGAATCATTTGTTAGGTCATAACTTAAATATTACCGATGGATTTACGGGCGGATTTCACCAACGGTTTCTTTTCGTCGGTAATTTTGCCTGTATATATGACATGTCATTTTTAATTCCTTCCTTTTTCACTATAATTCTATCGGTATATACTGAGAGAATATTTTCGTCGGTATTTACCGATAGATACAGCAAGAGACTATTCTGTCGGTAAAGTTCATCGCAATCTATAGACAGAGATTTTCTATCAGTATGTCTGTTTGTATTTGCTAATTTTTTGGTAGTGTACTTCTTGTCAACAAACTCATCTAAATGTGAGGTAGGATGTCATTTCAGCCTTCTAACATTAGGACCCCTTCGAACTGACCCCTCACATAAATTAGCAATCATGGCATCTTGTCTTTCCATTCTATCAAAATTCTCACCAAACCTCACATTCATCCTCTCAATTTGTTGTTACATAGCCCATAACATAAACAATGGGTTCTCCTTATCCTTCATAATTGATGATCCATCTTTGGAAGAAATTGTTGAAAACCGAGATTTCACATTAGTAGTAAAACAAAAATGTATCTTTGCATGCTTACACTTAATATGATGTCACTCCACTCGTGTTTCACTCAATTCCATCTTTTCATGAAATTGTGCTCACATTTTTTCCTTTTACCTCTTGTTCTCTCCTCTTCATTTCTAAAACTAAAAATACCTAAGAGGAGTTGATTAAGCTGATTTAGGATGTTTGGGTTAAAAAATTACAAATCTGCTAGATTGGACCTTCGTGTACTATTTGGGCCGTATATAAAGCTACAGGTGGATTTTTGCTACAATTCTAGTTGAGATGGAGACTAGACATCTCAATATATCCATCCATATATGGTAAGATCAATAACTTATCTAAACGAGAGAGAACAATGTGCTTGAAGTCAAGCTTGAAATCTATAAACAAACAAGGAAAGTAAGAAAATGATTGTTTTCAATATGATTTATGGATTCTTAAAACAATATGATTTGTGGATTCTTACAAGCAACAATCCTTCTTCTACAAGGAAAGATTTTGGCAACTTTGACAACATTGGAGTCAACAACTTTGGTAGCATTGGAAGTCTGATTTCTGCAAGGAAACAAAGTCGGCAGCTTAGGAGTATTGTTTTGTTATAAATTTTTAATTTTCAATGATACCAAGTTGGGAGCTTACGGATTGGATAAAGAAAGGCAGTTTCGGACTTATTTTTTCTAATCTGTAGTTTTACGCTAACAACCATAATTATTAATCTGATTATTAAATTAGGCTGAGATTTTTCCATAAGATCCCAGGTGCCTTGTGCTATATAAGTTAAAATTTCATATTGATCAAAGTTCGGGAGGGCCTTGTGATAAAGCCTGTAAGATGTTTTGCAGGATTTGCATTATTTTCTTAGTTTATTTAAGGATTTTTTTTCTATTTGGATTAGTATTCTCTTATTATTTTTTTGGTCTTGTTTAGGATATTTTTATCTAATATAAATAAGATTATTTAGCTATTATTCAGATTTAGGTTTAGGTTTTGTTAACAGAGATGTTATCAAAGCCACGAGACTTGAGAGAGGGTGAATGTGATGGTGTTTATTTATTTATTTATTTTTGTGGCAAGTATTGGTTATTTAAAGATAAATGCACTTTTTGTGGTTTTAATTGGGCAAAAGGAAATAAATATTTACTTTGAATGTGAAGAAAGGAGGCTGTGGGGCACAGCTAAAAGGGTTGTGTTCAGATTTGGGACTTGGGAAGGGTTGACAAAAATCATAGATATAGATATAGATATATGTGTAAGCATAATATATGGTCATTGCTTGCTTTTTGTCTGTTTCCATGCACTTACTTTGTGTGTTTGTAAAGATATTTCCTTGGAAAATTGGTGCTTGTGGCTGTCTCTCCTTCTATATATCTCCTTATCTCATACTCTGTCTCATAACTAATAGGTTCAAGCTATTTCCTCTCTTTTTTTTAATTCTTTGCTGTCTTGATAGTTAAAGCAGAATCAACTAAAATGGCAGCAACGGGTGCATCTATCTTTCAAATTTCGACGCAACCTCGTGTCTTCACGAGGCCAATTACTACTGCTAATATTAATAATGCTAATCCATCCGTCTCGAACACTCTTGGTGAGTGTATCTTTAAAACCTTGTCACTTTCTTATTTTATTCATGTTAGAATCCTAGAGAATTTTGTAGTGTGATTTCTAATATACTTGAACTCATATCTTATTAATGACATGTATGCAAAGTAATTACTAGGAAGAAATGGCAAGGTAAGAATGGATGAAACCACTGACAATTTAATTTCATCAAGAAAACGATTGAAAGATGTTCTGACAAACAAGTTGCTAGGTACGTAGTTCCAAGAGCTCTAAGTTGTTTATCATCACTGGAGACTGCTTGTTAACTGTTTGAATGAGAGTATATGGTGAATACCATGAATTTCTTGGGCAATCTTGTACTTTACCATCAGACTTGAATGGCTTGACTGGATTTTGGTTTGTAAAAAAATTGGCTGTTTTCCTTTTTCCCCGATTTTAATCTTGAATGGCTATGGTTATCCGTGACTGCACTGTGTTTTCATCTGTAATATTGTTTTAAGGCGTTTTTGCTTTCAAATTTAAGTAGCAAGTTAGCCAAACCTCGTGCGTTGATCTTTTTTTACTAAGCTGCTCCGTCTGTGTTCTATCTCCATCACAAGTACAAGTACAGCAACGAGTTTTGACCTTAAGCTTCAAAAAGCTTGACATTTTTATGTTTCTTATTGCAGCTAGTTCTTTCATCGGTTCTTCTTTGCAACGGAGCACTACTAAGAAGAAAAGAGCAGTTAAGATTGGTAGGAAAGTGATCGCTGCAGCTGCTGTTACTGTTGCCACTCCTTCAAGGGAGGAAGTTAAGGAGTATGAATTTCCTCTTCCTTCCATTTAATGGGATTTTATCTTACTTGTGTAAAGGGCTCTATCACAAGTCCTCTACCTCACAGTTCTGTTCATAAAGGAAGTTTTTCCCATTCCATTAATACTTGCGTTCTTGTAGAGCGGGTAAACGAGAAACAAGCAAACCAGCATAAAAAAGGATACAGCAAATACTACAGTCGTATCATTAGGCTTAATTTTCTATTACAAAAGCAGCTTTTTTGTTATCATTTCCTTTTAAAAGAGCAGAATCGTAATGGTCATCTAATTCTGTAATCACTTCTTTCCAGATATGCACGTCCTACATGGGCCATGTTTGAACTTGGAAGTGCCCCCGTCTTCTGGAAAACCATGAACGGCCTTCCTCCATCTTCTGTAAGTTAGCGCTCACAGGATTCTTTTCTCTCTTTTGAAGGTGGTGCTAGTCTTTCAATGATGTTGAACTTGAAATCAATTGACAGGGGGAAAACCTAAAGCTTTTCTACAATCCAGCTGCAAACAAGCTTGTTCCAAACGAAGAATTTGGGATTGCTTTTAATGGTAATTTGTTATTCAACTCATCTCAGTAAGTGTCACAAAATACTCCTTGCAATAAAGGGTCTGTAAAATTTCCACAAGTAATAACTTGCTGCCCTTGGAATGTCATAGAGCATCAGATTAAAGCACTTTGAACATAACGATATCATGCATAATTTCAAATACCAGAAGAATTTACATTTCATTGGTGGTGCTCTGCTCGGCATACAAGGAGTGCTCGGTGGTTCCACCTTCCTCAAGATATCAAGTATTGTTTAATCAATCTCCAACCCCTTACTTTGCAGGAGGTTTTAATCAGCCCATCATGTGTGGTGGTGAGCCAAGGGCAATGCTGAGGAAAGTTAGAGGGAAGGCTGATCCGCCATTTTACACCATCCAGATATGCGTTCCTAAGCATGGTATGGTTGGTACCATTTTCACAATTTTATTGCTTTATGGGACATTTAATTCCTTGTAAGAAACTCTCGTATCCTTTTTGCAGCTGTGAACTTGATATTCTCGTTCACAAATGGAGTTGACTGGGATGGTCCTTACAGGCTGCAGTTTCAAGTTCACAATGGCTGGCGAAACAAGCCCATCGAATTCTTCAACGAGGTACTAACACATAAACAAAGTTTTGATATATCCCTTGAGAATTTCCTCAAGCTTTGTAATAACTAGGTGTCAATCCCAAACGTGACAACCTTGAATGATAAGAAAAGAGAAGGTATGAACTTTACTGATACATGCACGGACTGTTTTATTCATTTATCACAAAGCATATGCATTTTACTAATTGATGCGAACCCATAGAAATAATATAAAAAGCTAATATCATAAAATCTCCATCCAAAGATTATCTTGAATTGAAAAATCCAAGTTATTGAATGAAAAATCCAAAACTTTAATTATAAAGAATCAAGAACTGAATGTATAAGAGAAAATATTACAAAAACATTTAATTTTTTTTATAAGTATGAAGAATCAAGAATATGCATAACCTCACCACTCACAAAATATTATTCATAAATAATAAGCAATTTTAAAAAAAAAACTAAATACAAGCTAAATAATCATTTTTATATTAGGTAAAAACATCCTAAATAAAGCTAGAAAAATAAAAAAAAAATATTAATCCAAATAAGAAAAAGAATCTTAAACTAACTAAGAAAATAATGCAAATCTCGCATAGTAACTTCTAAATCTTATTGTAAGGCTTTCTCGATATCTGATCGTTACAACATTTTAACCCTATAAAAAACAAAACCTTTAGAATCTTTAGGAAAAATTTCAATAAAATTCAATGGTCAAATTAAAAGTTATATTTATTAGCATAAAAATATGTATTGGAAAAAATAAACTCAAAACACCCTCTAATGTCCTTGAATAATAAGGATTGTTGTTGTATAAAGAATCTTTCTAAAATAAGGATTGTTGCCTAATTAATCTTATTGGAAAGTAAGAAATCGATTTCACATATAATGAAATCCTTACCTTGAAAGAATACACAAATCATGATGAAAATAATAATTTTCCGACTTTCCTTGTTTACTGGCAGATTTCAAGTTTGACTTCAAACACGTCGTTCTCTCATATCTAGATGAGTTAATAAGCCTATCATATTTAGATGGAAAGCTTAAGATATATAGTTTTTATCTCAACTAGAATCGCAATAAAACTCCATTTATAGCTTTAAATCTGGTTCAAACACTACATGAAGGTCTAGTCTAGTAAATATGCAATTTGTTAACCCAAATATCATGAATCAACTTAAATAATTTCTCTTTGATTTTTTTAGTTTTAAACCTAATTAGTCCACTTCTAAGTACTTTAATAATGCTCCCTAATTTATTTATTTTGGAAAGTTTTGGTGCTTAAATCAATTGTAATATCTGGTTGTTTGGAATGCTACGACATCTTAGTGTTGTTGGTGCAACAAATCCTTGGGTACTTCGCATCCGAAAACATCAAATTTCCAGGTTTCCTTATACCAGAATATATAAGAAAGCTGGGAGATTATTTGCCTAAATCTAGAAGACTTTGCTCATTTTGACATGGCTTATAACATGTTAAATAAGTGATTCAATTCTGACCAATTTAGCCACAAATTTAGATAAAAGGAACAAACAAAAGACGTTTCCATTTTGACAGGGCCTGGCAGAAGAGTTGAGTAAAGAAGGTGCGTGCGAAAAAGCAATTTTTCCGGATACAGATATCATTGTTACGAGATGTGCTATGATCGGCAACTTATCCATTGAAGGGGTAAGAGTACTCATTGTTTCATCTGTCTCGGTTTCCTTGCTTCCATTTTTCTTGAAATATGACAAATTGACTTTTAATTTCACAAATGAAACTTTCTTGCAGGGTGATCGTTGCGATCTTGATCTAGTCTCAGGATGCATGGATCCTAGCTCACATTTATATAACCCCCTTGCCAATGTGGATGATGGAACCTGCCCAATTGAGATGGAAGATTAGCAGTAGCCTGGCAATACCCCTTTGATGTTGATGTAAATACCATATACATTTACTGTATACCTAAGGCCTTCCTCATACATAATGGCAAATATACTAATGAAATTACTACTTGCTCAAGTAAAAATGCTTGCTTTGAGCGAGGTCTATATGAAACATCTCCAGTTCCCTTGATGATGACAAGAAGTATAGTGCACATCCTGATAGTAATTTGAAGGCAACATTCCAGTTTGAAGCTATGCTTCAAAGGGAAGGTGTGGATCGACTTTCAGTTTGGCAAACCTAAAATGGAACGAGCCTCTTTCAGCACAGAGTCTCAGGCTGCAAGTATGAAGTAATTATTCTTACAAGACAAAGTGAATGGAATTTTTAGATTTTATTTGTGTCAGAATAGTGGCTGTGTCAGCTCGCAGAAAAGCGACTCCAAAAGAAATATTATAAACTTCATAGTCGTTCCGATAGAAAAAAACTGACCATTTTTTTTTCCTCTTTATTTTGTTATATTGCACAGGCTTAGTTATTTCATGCTCATGAGAAAGGAAAAACACGCCACACCGCAGCGTGCATTCAAAAACAAAAATAGGAAAGTCAGAGGCATTACAGGTCTCACGCATGATTATCTTTTCAAAAAAGAAAAAATGATCATTAATCAATACACCATATACCAAAGAAGATGTCAAATGATATTTATGCCTTAAAAATGAAATTTGATTATATGATACCAGTTTGTTTCACAAATTATCGACAACAACAACAAAAAAAAAAATTCATTTTCAAGGACACTCAGATTTCCCCAAATCCGGGACTGTTTTTTCTGCCCGGATTTTACATGTAGATGCACAGAATGATTACATGAACTAGCTTTTAGCAATGACGCGTTGGAATTGTTTTTGCCAGGGCTCCACTTCACTGTATTGATGCGATACTTTTATGGCATGTACACGCAAAAAAGGGCAGAAGATGACTTGCATGTTTTGCTTCTCTCCAATTAGTGCTTTTTTCTATCACAACCACTTACATTGCTTCAAACAGAACCCGATGCTCAAGGAGCTCTGATAAAACACTCCTCATCTTGTCAACAGAAACAGGTTTCAGTATAACGCCATCCATACCGACCCTCATGCAGTTCTCCTTGGTCACTTTGTCTGTGTTTCCAGTAAGTGCCACTATTAGCGGCCTTTCGTGCCGTTTAGTAAATTTCTCATGCAAACAGACAGCAGCTTCAAAACCATCAGGCATGCCCGCATCCATACACACTACCTTGTGGTCTTGAGAAACCACATGTAGACACTCATCTCTTGAACTTGCAGTTGTCACATCGCACCCCAGGTGAACAAGAAGTTCCTTGGTCACCATCCTGCTAACCCTGTAAGCCACAAACAAGTTTGGCATTCTCTTACATGCTTCAAACATGGTTTGTTCTGCTAAACTCTCAAAACTATGTCCAACAAAAAGATACAGGACATAAATTCAACCCAGTCTTTATTTAAATTCAACTTGACTCTTAATTTCAATGGTTCATGGTGACCTATGTCTGTTGAAGGGCTGAGGGACATAGCCACTTTTATACCCATCATATAAATTAGAACTCTCTATACCTTACATAATATGGGAAAAGTTAGCTCTTCAACCACATGATTACCGGCCAAACCAGCAATGGAGTCTTGTTAAACAAGAACACGCATGCCCCAAAACATTAAAGAATAAAGAGGCTGCTTTTTGTGCATTTGTTCCATGTACGTGGCAATTGGACCTATCATATTAATCCTCCAGAGACTCTTCAATCAAATATAGTTGTCTCATTTTAGACACTGCTACTGTCCCACCTAACTCAGTTGCCTTAATCCTCTCAAGTCAAGGCCCCTTCCCAATACACCATTTTGTATTATACACCTTCCCTTAATGTTTCAATAAGTCTCACTTACGTTAAAGAATTTGATGGGTCTGGAGAAGCTGGTATTTGATTTGACTAAAAATGATGAGAACCAATAAGCACCCTGAAAGAATCTATTAGAGATGCTGATTGGGCCAATTGCAAGGTCGAGGGCCAAGAAAATTAAAGAAACTTTCAATTGGCTAATTCAATATATTTGAGTCAAGGCAAGCTTCAAGATTTCAGAGAGAGGTGATCGAGCCTTGATTAATGTGATTCATGTAAGGGTTCGACATGGAAAAGTGGTTTTGAGCTTCTTTTTTTTCTATTGCACAATTTTACACTAACAAGAATATTAATCCGACCGTTGGATCGAGGTGAGATTTTACCAGAAGATTCAAAAGACCTTGTTTTATATAGGGTTAAGATTTCATAGTAATCGGACTTTGAGAAGGCCCTACAAAAAAGCCTAGAAACTACCGTGCAAAAATTGCATAATTTTCCAAATTGGTTTAGGATTATCTTTCCTTTTGGTTTATGGATTTCCTACAAGGCAAGACAGCTTCTTTATTCTACAGGGACATTAGAAGCGGCAGAATAGGCGGCAGAATTAAGGAATTAATTAGCAAGGTATCCTTATTTTACAAGTACACAGGTGGCGGGATTGGAATTATTATTTTGCAAGAATATTAAAAAAGTCAGCAGCCTTTTTTGGGACATGTGGCAACAACATTAATTCTTTGATTCCTTAATTCTTCATAGTCGACAATAGCATTAATTAAACAAGGGTGGTTGTTTTCCGCAACTCTTTTTGGGACAACATGCGGCAGCCTAGATAATTTATTTAGTATTGGAGTTTTTATCTAATAACTTCGATTCCTTGTTTTAGGTCATTGTTGGGTTTGGTTTTTTTTAATCTGATTTTAGCTTTCTTAGGTTGAGTTCTTTCACGTTTATGGATTCTAGGATTCTTACTGGTTCGCGTAAAAAAAAATTAAACATCCTCCAATCGGCATCTATATTGCAAGATTCATTAATTTCCATTGATTTAGACTCCTTCCCCAGTCTTTTTTTTCTTTTCTTGTTCATGAACAAACAGTGGAAAGCTAAAGAAATTTAAAGTTCTCTCTTTGAATTCTGAACTCTATAAACTAATAATGATTGAACAAATAAAGCATTATCTCTGGCATTATCTCTTGATGTGAACGTCATGTGCTTTATAGAAGCACACTTAAAAGTAATCTGTTTTGGCACTGCTCACTTGATAAAGCCTGTTGAATAGGACCGTTAGAAATTTATAATCTTTTGCAAGCCACTATTTGTCCAAAAAGTTTGGAGTATTTCCTTCTAACCGGGTTTAAGAGTTTGTAGGAAACTTTATGACCTTGTCTGATTTTGCTGACAGTTGTGTTTGACTATAAAAAATGCTGATTTCAGATAGAGTGGGTTTTTTTATAAAAAAAAATCCTCGTATTGTTCTGCTTTTGCTTCTGGGGCTTCCCCTATGATTTCAAATTTCCAATTGAGTTTGTCATCCTTGGCTGGATTGATGTTGTTTTTATTCTCTTGGATGAAGATGGCATCCTTTATTGCAAACTCCCTTTTATCACCCTACCATATAACAATTTTCTTGACTCTTCTTTCTTATTTTGTTTCATGTCTTTGTACCCATCCTAGTATACTTTTTTTCACGAGAATTTTGTATTTACTATTTTAACCATCACAGTGCCCACAAATGCAAACCTCTGTTATGTACTTGACTCTATTCATCCCACCCCACCCTAATTATAATTAAATTCTTTAGAAGGTAGCGTGGCATAAACTTGAAATTGACATACTAAGAATGATAAAGTTGCAATTTTACTGACCCATTATCATCCAAGACAAGAACTTTGAGTCCTGGAAAAGTTGTCTGTCCATGATTTGCTTTAGGTAGGAATGGGTTCTTAGATTCACTTGTGTTCTCAGGAATCCCAAGCTTTACAATGAAGATAGCCATGCATCCCTTGCCTGGACCTTCACTTTCAATCCAAATATGTCCCTCCATAAGATTTACAAACCTGATCACAAACATACAAGATTTAGATATAATAGTGAACTTCAATGGCAGTAGAATTGAGAAAGTCAAACCACAGTATAAAATGTCTAATAAAAGTCACTTCATGCTCTAATACAAAATTGTGTCTATAAAAACAACCAAAATGAATTACCTCTTACAAATTGCAAGGCCAAGTCCACTGCCGCTGGAATTTTTGGTTGCCAAAGTTTGAGCATGTGCAAATTTTGTAAATAACTTGGGAATATCTGGAGGGTTAATTCCTTGTCCTGCATCTTTTACCTATACCAAGATAAAAGCTATTCATAACCAACCCCTAGAACAGAAAATTCACCCTTGCTAGGAAAAAGATCTTAATTGAGCATCAGAGGAATTAACCTGTACACGCAAATAAAAGTGATTATCACTTGGCACTGGAAAAAAGTCAGGAGCTCGACTGTCTCTTAAAGATTCTGATTTTGCAACAAATGCAGTGATTGAGATGCTTCCCTGTTTTGAGAACTTCACAGCATTACCAACAACATTTAAAATAGTTTGCATTAGTCGCTTTTCATCACCAATGGCATATTCTGGCAAATCTGGAGCTAAATTTAAGGTTACAGGCAACTTTTTAACAGATGCGATAGGCTTGATCAAATTAAGAACCTGCAATGGGGAAATAAGCATCATATTCACCAACCCAAATCCAACAAAAGTTTTATGAATTCTATGTAACTAATATTTACAGTACAATCTGAAAAATTTGGTAAGATGACAGATATCTTACCTCCTTGAATACTGCATGAAGATTAAAACTTCCTAAGTCAAGTCGAAGGCTGCCATCTTCAAGCCTTGAAAGATCTAATACATCATTTATAAGAGTAGCCAGAAGGTTACTACTTCTAAGAATTGTCTCAACCATTAGACGCTGCTCAGGTGTCAGTTCAGTTTCCTGCAGCAAGGAGGAAAGTGCAATAACTGCATGCATTGGTGTTCTCATCTCATGGTTCATAACTGCCAAGAAATCATTGCGAGCACGAATTGCTGTTTCTGCTTCTCTCCTGGCATGATCAAGAGCAACATTCTGCTCCATAAGAAGGTCCCTTGCCCTCATTGATTCTTCTAAGATAGCAGCATGTGACAGAGCAACAGCCACCTGGTTTGACCACAAAATTTATAAGTTCGAAACAAATTGAGGCTATCGTTCTTTAGATGGTATGGTGCAAGCTGCAAATTACTTTCTAGTGTTAACAAATGGCAAGGCACCAGTGTTAGCATGTCTCTTTTCATTTACTTTGTTCAAATTAAGCACTCACTGACATGCTGTGAATGCTTTTCTAGCATTTGATGGAAAACATAGCAGCAACATTGATCTGATGAACTATATTTCTTTTTGGTTTAAAATGAGATTTGAAAATACTTCTTGGAGGGCACCCTTTGGAAACTCAATCTATGCAAAGCTATAAGAAGTGAAGCAGATGCAAGTGGAATGCAATGTGGAGATTCCATTTAGCAATTTCCTAGAAAAATGGAAAAGGAAAGGTGATTATGTAACCATGAAAAGTTAGACAAATAAGAAAATTTAAACCTGATCAGCAACTACTTCAACAAGCTCCAACTCATGAACATGCCACTGCCTTGCACTATCTGATGGAAGCATTAAAACCATCAGAGCATAGCGTCTGGTAGAAAGTTCAGGCCAGTCATTAATTTGGAAATTAGAAAGATGGAGGAGTGGGACACGAACAGCAACCACCTCTCCAGGCATATATTTTCCAGAAAGAGGCCGTAGTCTAGCCACTGGAGAATTTGGCGAAATTTTCATAGCACGGTTACTGCTGAATACTTGATTAATCACTGGAAGCTGGATAGGAACGGTATATTCAACAGGGTTCTGCTGACGAAGAGTGTAGGAAAGTTGAAGCTCCAACCCAGTACGCGTTGGCATCCACAGGGTACATTCTTCCAATGCCAGTGTCCTGCCCAACTCCACAAGAGTAGTCTTTAATATGGTATGTCTGTCAAGAGTGCTTCTGATTTCATGAGTCAACATCCTCACATGCCGACCAGTCTCCTCTTGTGTACGGATCAGACCCATCTCTCTATCTAGCTCCGCAGCTTTATTTTTCAAAAACAGCTCTCTAGTCTTAACACTCAAAAGATCAGGAATAATATGCACAAGCATAAGCGCAGTGGCACAAGACACAGCAGCAGTCAAAACTTTGGCTGTGGTCATCACAACTGCCACAGTTCGTGAATGCATACTAAAAGTCCATAAGTTAATAAGGTGAGTTGCACCACAAAGAACTATGAAAGCACCAAACTGGACAAGCACCCATCTATAAGGAAAGACAGCAGATTTCTTAACAAAGTAAATGAGCTCTAAAGGGATAGAGAAATAGGCTAGTGCAATGAAGAAATCCGATATATATTGATACTTCATCAACAGCTCCTCAGCTGGCCATTGTGGTTCAATACAATTGCAAGACTCCATCTTTAGGGAATTTTCTCTTTAATTGAGAAATTTTAACCCCACCACACCCTCAATTGCAACAAAAATTCCTCTTTTCACATGCCTGAAATAACACAAAATTCTCAATTACACAAATACTGATAAAAAGAAAAGGAAATGAAGAATCTAAGCATCATTTTCTAAGAACTGAAACTCTAATTGCAAAATTCAGATTTCATTTCCTAGCAAGCTGTATGGAAACTTAAGATTTGAGTAGAAATGAAATCATTTCAACACCATTTACCCAGTTCTAGCGTTTGGAAAGCTTTAAGCAACATAAATGAATTCTACAACCAATTAAAATTAGAGATTTGCCTCGGAGCTGACCCGTTAAGAATTAATCTCACTAACGCCCTTCTCTCTCCCTCTTTCTCTCGCGCATTTATGCTTGGAATAAGTTTTTCAAGGATGAGGACAAGTTGAGTAAATGATGTACTCTCACTAACTCAATCCACCAGTTTAAAACCTATTCCAGACAAACAAATAAAAACTCAACTAGCAAGTCAAATCAAATCAATTCTATGTTGCTGTAACAGATAAACCCTAATTTCAAAATCTTAAAAAAGAACAGGATTAGAGGGTAACTGACCACAATAGAATCCGAGAAATCGAATTTCTTGTGTTATGTCGACGTGGGAGACATCCCTCCGGTTGCCCCCTCCCACGCCGTCGTAGACTTTGCTTCCTTCTCTGTGGTCGTTATCGGGTTGCGAGAGAGATTTGATTCTCTCTTGGAAAGGTGTTGGTTGGGTATGCAGCATTAACTTTGGACTTTCTGAGACTTGAGAGTGGAAAGTTTTGGCAACTTGGAGCTTGAAACGAAAGCGACGTCGTCTTGGTCTCTATATTTTGCAGAAAAGGGAGCCGCGCCATATGCCGCTACAGCTTCCTTTGTTTTTTTAACTAATTTTATTACAAGAAAAAATAGAATTAGAAAAGCAAGATTTTAAGCTTTTTTTAATAAAATAAAAGGATTTTTTCCTACTTTTTAAAATTATTCTACTTACAAAGATTTAAGATTTAAGAGTCAATTATCCGGGTAAATAAAATTAGATTTGAGAATATATTTTTATTTAAAATGAAAAATATTTTTTTCTTATGCCTAATTTTTTAAAAATAGATGACCTCATTATTTTAATATAAGCTCTTTGTTTGGATATTTTTTAAAAAGAGGTTCATTGAATCTCATGCTAGATTCTGTCTTCTTCCAATGATCTCATTGCACGTCATTGCCGAATTTACTTCGAAGGCAGTTCAATCCATACATACTCATACAATATATATTATATATTATATAAGTACTTGTTTTATCACAAAATAATTATATCCTCGTAGATCATTATCTTAAATATTATTCTTAACTTCTCTAGAAAAGAATTTTAATTAATAATATTTCAAGACATTATAAATTAAATAAAAAAAATAACAAAAGGTCTTCCAACCCAATATGTATTCCAACCCAATATGTAGCGCGTAGATAGAAAGAAAATATCAAAAAAATAAATAAATAAAATATTTAATAGCTTTAATTATTTACTTGATAATTTTTTTTGTTTTAAAAAATATAAAGTGTATCCAAGTCTTAACTCAATGGCATAGCCAATGAGAAAGAGCCATGTGTTAAAATTAACTTTTATTATTAATTATTTTAATTTATTTTAAAAAGTAGGTTTTTTACCGGTTATATATTTGTGTTGTATTAATTATTATCTAAATACTTTAAAGGAATTGGATTCTGCTTTACCTTAATATATATTTTTTTTAATTGTTTTATAATAATTTTCTGTGGTAACTAAGCTGGTTAGCAAACATGATAAGCTAAAGGCCGTGAGTTCGAGCATTGAAGAGTACAAATATTTTTTGCATTGTTTAGACCTTGTTTTCAAAATAAATAAAGGAATAAAAAAATAAAACAGGGTTAGGCATACACATTTGACTTGCTATTGCTTTGTAGGCGTTAAGGCCTAACCTTTTAATGTCTTTTTCCTCTTTTTTTGTTTTCATTTGATACTATAAAAAAAAATTACCAAATTCACTAACTTTTCAGTTTTAACTTGGTTTTTAAATATTATTATAATTTTTTATTGGAATTTAAAAAAAAAATTCAATTATTATGTATCTGATTTGAAAATGATTATACTAATAATAAATTATTCATGAAAAATCGATTGAAACTAGTTTTTTATTATTAAGATTTTTAAATATATTTTGAATATGGTTTTATCACATTTATGATTTTGTTAGCTTTCAATCACACAAATTATGGACATATTATTTTGATAATTTTTGTTAATTTACTTTAACAATCATCTTAGCTCCATTGGCATGAACTCATTCAATGTAATGGGTTTTTTTAATTTTTTTAGTTGGAAAAACCTCATCTCTAACTGATATAAACTTTCGATGCATCTTTCGACGCATTGATTCATCAATCGTCTTCTTCACCATCAAGGTTCTTATTATAGTTGGCTTTATCATACGTTTGCATTTGTTTCTTCCTCTTCTATGCATGACTAAAGTCCATCCCTCACAATTCCTAGATGAATTAGGCTTTGAGTCACTAACTCGAGGTACAAGGGGTATACGTGAAGCTCGTAGGCAAAATGACACCAAGTTCTATAGGTTCAAAAGACCCAAAACTTATTGTAAGGGGAGATTGGTATGGACCTAAATGCACTATGGTTGTGATATTAGAAGCGATTATTTCATCATCGAAAACAATATCACCATTCTTATGCAGCCTCATTATCTTATCTTTTAGCATAAAACACTTCTCTATTGGATGGCTGATCAAGTGGTAACATGATGAGATTTGCCTCAAGCAAGTCATCTAGCATCCTATATATGTCTGATTCAGGGAATGGATACACTTTTTCTTATCACTCTTTTATGGATGGCTTTTTCCTTTCACCCTTTTGAATATTGGTCAGTGTTGCATGATCACTCCTCTTGACTCTAGTTGGTACCTTTATGGTGGTAGAGTTAATTACTAAATATTGTTTTCTCTTGACATTTAGAGCGCTCTTTCTGAATCTACAACCTTCAGGCCTATTTCTTTTGGGTAGCAGTATAGGTAATGAAAAGCTTTCAGTTGTAGTAATGCCAAGTTCCATATCGTGTGCTCAAATAGCCAATTCTTCAAAAGACTTTAGTTTGATGCATTGTAAAATATATCATAGTCCTCAGTGCACCCATTGAATACACATATCTAGCATAGAGGTTTTGATGAGTCGATCCCTACAGTAGAGGCTAAGGTTTCTCCACCAATGATGAATGTAGTCGATGACAGGCTCCTCCTTCCATTGACGTGCATTGGTGAGTTCAATCATGTTGATCACACGATGAGTGTTGTAAAAGTAGTTAAGAAACTTACATTCAAATTGCTCCCAACTATCAATTGAGCTAGACTCCAAGTCAGTGTACTAGTCAAAGGCATTACCTTTCAAGGAATGGATGAACTATTTTACCATGAGATCACCATCAGTTCTGGCATTGTTGCAAGTCTCCACAAAGTGAGCTACATGTTGCCTAAGATTCTCTTCGCCATCGAATTGTTAAAACTTTGGTGGTTGATAGCTTAGAAGCATCCTTAGCAAGCCAGTCCTTTGGGTGTATGGCTTCGCATAAGAAAACAAAGGATGGACCAAGCTTTTTACTTGATCCATGATGGCTTCCTTAATGAGTTCTTTCAGTTGATTTGTAACAACCCGGCTTTTTCAAAGCCAAAATTGGTGGAAATTTTTTTTTCATTAAGTTCTCGATACTTCACACAATGACATTCCGTGAATTAGTAATTAGGTTCCCTTCCTTATCATGGCATCATACAGATATAGTTTTTATAAATCAACATTCCCATAAAACGGATATTCAATACACATGCCCATAATATTATATTTTTATATTCATACATTTACATTACATCATATTGACATACTCATAAGTTTGCATTTATGTTCTAGTCTCGTTATCAACACAAGTGCCAAACAGCAATTTTACACAACTAGTACTTTCTTTCATACAATCCTTACGTGATTTCACAACACAGCATCCTCATAAAAAAGAATACCACGTAAATATATTTATAACATCGTATCTATTTGTTCGCACATCCATGTTCCATTACAGTCTTCATTACAAGTCCTTACAAAAATGTTGAATGGCACATATTCAACGTAACACCTAAGATATACTATTACATAACACCTTTCAAAACATGTGAACCCATGGAACTAGCTTTCCCACACACCTTGATTGTGTGATGTCCCTATTACAAAAACAACATGGATACAAGAATTGTAAATAATCTAACATGATAATAAATAACTAGAAGTACGTTATCGTTACTTTTTGTTATTAACTTAGAATAGGTACATTCCTTTTTTTTACTTCTTATACGCATTGTACAACTCTTATTATTTCGTTAAGTGTATTTTTCCCACTCACCGCCTCAACCTCTCCATAGGAGTTATAGGGCTGAAATTTAACATCGGTCTACTTCACCTTAACCCGGTCATCCACCTTGGATACTTTTAGCTGTAGTTAATTGCAAAATTCAAACTCGGTCATCCGTCTCGGATGCCATTAGCCAACACTAATCATAAAATCAAACATGTCATCTCTTTCGGTTACCATTAGCCGAAGCCAATCATCATAATCAACTTGGTCATCCAACTAGGATGTCATTAGCCAAAACTAAACGTCATACTCAACCCGACCATCCCTCTAGGATGTTATTAGCTGAAGCTAATCATCAACGGGACCCGCCTATCCATCTAGGATGTCATTAGTTGAAGATAACCATCTACGCAACCCGGCCATCCATCTAGTATGCCATTAGCCGAAGCTAATCATCAACGCCACCCAGCCATTCATCGAGGATGCCATTAGCCGAAGTTAATTGATTAGTACTTAAAAGTGTATTTTTATCAAGGTTTTATATCATCATTTTGCACTTGAAGTATCAATAACTCCTTAACTAAAACATGTTTTATAATAACAAGTCTGATACTATATAAATGTTCATCTTAAATGCAGGCCTATCACATAAATCAAAGGATTGTTTGATGAGTTTAACTACTGAAATTGAGAAGACAAAGAGAGAGGCAAGCTTAGAAAAGAGATGTTGGTTCAGTCCAAACTAGAACACTATTTGGTTATTGGATCATACCTGGAGCTGTAGAACTTGGATTTAGGTCTGGTCTATATAGATGGAAAGTTAAGAAGACATAGGCTTAAAACTTTCATGGAGTCCAAGATTCAAAAAGGTTATTTTCAAGTTCAAATTGTAGCAACAATAAAGAAGTCAGAATCTGTCTTGCAGCCCAGACACTGTTCAGTGTTCAGCCCATATCTCGAGTTTTAGAAGTCCAAATGCACCGATTCTTTTTTCATTGGAAAGTTGAGACAATTTCCTAGAACTTTCATGAGACCATTTGTTCAAATTCTGATGTTAGCAATGATGTTTTTGGCAGATAAGAAGATAAGGATTATTACTAAGTCAAGATGTGGCCACCCACTCAACAATTAGTCATCAAATCAATAGTTTCGAATTTTGGCCTATAAAAGGAGGCATTTGCCATGCATTTAGGCATCTTGGTTTTCAAATCAAGATCATGTTCTTGCTCTCTCTCTTTATATTTTTATAATGCTTAAGTTTTGTTTATATTAATCTCTTGTTTATGCTTTTCATTTCCTTTCCTTTACATAGTTAACTTATATCTTATTTATGTTCTTATCTTGTTTATTTATGTTTCTCTCTTTCATTATGTTTAGCTAAGTTTATTATGTCAAGGTGAAAAGGTTACACTAATGATGTAAGAATAAGTATAGTATAAACTCAACATGGACTTTAATGTTTGATACT
>Ga0307517_10003944_pt1 | contig 22979 bp, 30 predicted proteins | sample 23_EM_MG_FD_194515 | JGI IMG/M metagenome (GOLD analysis project Ga0307517, IMG submission 194515) | Populus trichocarpa ectomycorrhiza microbial communities from riparian zone in the Pacific Northwest, United States - 23_EM | ecosystem: Host-associated > Plants > Roots > Unclassified | place...
GCGCCCTCCCAGCTATTGCAGCAGCCATGAACGGCGCCCCTCATGAATCCCTAGGCATCTCGCCATACCATGCCCTCTATGGACGCCCCTGGAAGATATTCAATCCTGTCCAGAGATCCGCCAGCAAAGTACCAGCTGTGGACGATATATTAAACGCCCATGAAGCAACCAGAATGGAAGTAGACATGGCCTGAAAGCATGCTACCTTCCGCCAGACTGTCCAGGCAGACAAACGCCGCAAACCCCTAACGGAAACCCTCAAGAATGGCAGCAGAGTTCTTGTTAGAGGCCGCCCTTATACCTCCTCTCCTGGACGATCCAAGAAGCTAGAACCACGCTGGTTTGGACCTTTCAAGGTCCTGGAACATCTACCTGACACAGACAACTACAAACTACACCTCCCACCCAGAATGGCCCGCCAGAAACCCTACTTCCACCTCTCCTCCCTTAAGGAATACAGAGAGAACGATCCCGATAGATTCAAGTCCCGCAGAATGGACAAGCCAGCACCCATCCTAATCGACAATGCAGAAGAATGGGAAGGAGAGCAGATACTCGACTACCGCCGCCAGAACAACAGGCACGAATTCCTGGTTCACTGGAAAGGCGATGAGTGAGCAGACGACTCCTGGGAACCTATCGAGAACCTCGACCACTCCCTGGAACTCATACAGGAATACTGGGACGCTAACCACCCAGCAGAACCGACGCCCCAGATCACCTCCCACTACATTAAAGCTTCCTGGGAACCCATGGAAGTTTCCTCTACACCCTGCACCGCAAACGATTGCCCAGACGACTTCTGGGAACCCTATGACGATGAGGAATATGATTCTAGCAGCTCTGAGCAGGACTATTTCCCCACAGATGACGACAGCCTCCTATGGCACACCGACGAGAGCGCTGAGGACAGCGAAGACTTTGGAATGATTGTTGATTTTTCAGAATAAGGGAATGTAACATGTGTACATGTTCCGGTAACGGTACACAGGAGCGGGCAGTGCAGGATCTCCTATGTTTAGTTGATTTATATTTGGTTTATTTGATTTGATTTCAGCTCCGCCACTGCCTCTGAGTCAGATAGGCTATGCTATCGTATTGCTATGTTTAGTTTGCTTTGCTGGAAGTTTATATTTAGGATTCCGGGTATGGAATGGTCATGTAGCACTGGTGGAGGCTGAGCTTTGTTTCTTTCTTTGGTCTTGCAGGATTACAGGATTCCGGTATGTGCGCAGCTACTGGTAATGATCGTGATTGCAGGAAGGCTATCTCTCTTGGGTTTTGTATTTAAACCAGTCTCCTGGCTAGCAGGAGACAGCAGACTTCGACAGACGTTCAGTCTAAGAATACACTTGGTTGAACCGCAATCCCTTAGTCCCTTAGCCCAATTTGTCCTTCAACTATTATCCTTCTATCTACCGGTCCCTTGAAGCCTCTCTTAGCACCGGCACTAGCAGGTCTATCGCCGGTCCTATTGTATTTTTGTTAGACAGGAATAAACCTGTTACATGTCCATAGTGTTCCTTGATGTAGAGATTGGACCACTGTTCCCATGGAGTAGTCTCATCTAAAACACGCAAGCGCAAAAAGTCTGGCCAGTCAAGACTTGTAGTTGACTTGGGGCATTGTACAACTTCATCTAGAATAAGGGGGGTTGGGCGCCAAATCTGTTCACCAATAAGTTCAAATAGCTTGAACTTTGTTCCAGCGCGCTGAGATTCAAAATTGTTATGATCGTGGCCTGGGCCACAAATTACCTGCAACTGCCATTGCGGTACCTGGGTTGTAGGAACACCTCCAGATAGGGGCTTGGCCTTACGTTTAGAGCTGGAGGAGTTACCTGTGGGTGCTGTGCTGGGAGCGATATTGGGTGAGAAGTTGCGGATTGGAAGTTGAGGGCGGACTTTGGAGTGTGGCTTTAATGGTAATCGCGATTGTTCCACTACGGTGGCATTACTTCTCAATGTTGGAAATTGTGAGGTCAGTTGAGAGAGCTTGCCAGTAGATTAGGCAGAAGCAAATGATCCCTGTAGTAAAAGGTTTAAATTAGTTGCTCGGTCCTGAATTTGGGTAAAAACTAATTATAAGAATTGATAGTACAAACCGAATTCAAAGCTCCAGACTCTGGAGCTGGTGGAAGGTTGTACCCGCTATATGCTGTAAGTACTTCCTCGTCTGGAGGGAATGATGGTTTCAAAAGATGCGATCCAAGATGCGCTGACTATTGATCTGAGATACTAGGCGTCGGGAGACCTTTGTGCACAGGTCTTGTGGGGTGTATAGGGATTGTGCCATCTGGAAATGGGGCTGGGTTCCAGCATTCACAATAACGACACAGAGGCCGTCCATCTTGATGTTGGTGGTTAGTTTCATAGCGTGCTGGACATTCCCATCTTGTAGAGGGTTGTGGTCCATGTGGCAATACATTACTAATATCCGCTGGTGGAGAGACCAACTTGCGCGAGTTGGAACCTTGGGACTGAGTGGTGTTTATACTTGTAAGTGTGAATGTTATAAGTTTAAAGAATAAACTCTTAGGACAATATGGATCAAGATGAGAAGTGTATGCCAAATACAGCAAGGTGAATTTGGTATGTGGAGGTAGGCTGGGGTTTGAAAGTTGAAATCACAACACTTTGCCACAGCGATAGCAGTCTACTATAAGAAGTTGGTAAGAGACCATAAAATATATTCAATATCTTACCGTGTCTTGTCTAGATTCAATAATTACCAAAGCACTCGGACGGGTAGTTTGCTTACAGACTTTGCTTATCTGGTCGCTATGGATTCTTACATGGAGCTAATCTGGTACTGGTATATTTTTGAGAATCGTACACTGCAAGACACGTACGATGCTTTAGGTACCAGGCTTGAACGGGATAGTAGTCGGCATATACAGCAAGGTAAAAGTCTTCTCCGCATGCATGATTATGATTCTAATCAGGAAATGAACGGTTATTAACTTCCTGTAGGTTCAGTGTCCGACCAATTGGATTTACCAAGCCTGCGGTCACTGGAAAGGGCTCTCCACGGCCGGACCTTTCGCAAAAATGAGCGAATTGGCCTTGAGGATGACCAACTTGTTCAGCAACTTTGGGTTTTGTTTTACGACATAGGACTCAATGATAAGGAAATTATCCGCTTCTTAGTTCTTGAAGGATATAATATGAGTTTACGCATGTAGGTATTCAAGTTTAGTCACAAGCCAAAATACCATAATGGAGGGGAAAAGCAACCACGACCCTAGTACTAAGATAAAGAATGCAAGGTTAGGGAGACTCGGCTTAGCTTTAGGCATGCAGCGCCGGTTTGACCATACTCAATTTGATGCACACAATTCTGCAATATGTATAAAGCTACAAGCTCTTCTTACCAGCGGACAGACTATGCTTTACGGAAGACAATTCACATACCAGAGATTAAAGCAAGCAGGTATGCCGGTTGTTAGAGACCGTATGTTCAAAATCTTAAAGGAGCTCGATCCCATTGGCATGGCTGGTTGCCGTATACATTTAACTAGCATGCCACGTGGTGCCTATCTGGTACCTGGTCCAAACTTTGTATGGTTGATCGATGGCCATCATAGGCTAAGTATGTACGGTATTGAAATTTATACAGGAATTGAGCCCCCTTTTCAAGGTATTTTTAATTTCATTTAACTTTATCATATCCCTTTGATTTTACTCTGATACAAGATCTTTTATTTTTTGCTTCTTGTATACACTTCCTATATATGCTCCCACCACTTGTTCCTATTCTTCCTACCACTATAATTACTATTGGCCCTGGCTGTATAGTGGTCACGGTGATGCGTGATCCTTTCCTCATTCACCATTGTCACGTACCCCTATGTACCTTGCAATTTTGTTTTTATGCAAGGTAGTGGTTGTTCAGCTACGGATCGGAGAAAGCTATACCAACTTGCCAAACTCACTATGCGGGAGCCCAAAATTTGCACACATTAAACGACGAGCATAGTCGCCTCAAGTCTGCCCTCCCCTTAGTCCTATCCAGGCAGTAGTGGGCTTGGCTGCATAATGAGTTAGGCCAAATTTTGGTATATATTAGTTTGTATGCGGGAAGGTATGGTCATGCACAAAAGTCATTCGTTCGCAATCCTTCTTGGCATTGGCGCTACGGTCATTTATGATATTATCATGCATACCTCTAGCAAATCACTTATTTAACTGCCCCTACCTTGTGTATCTAGTTTTATTTATTTACTCGGATCAGATTCTCATACAAGTTGCTTAGGTACATTCCTTGGATTTATGTCGGAATTTCTACCCATACAGGGGTATCCTGCCTCAGGCAATACCTGGAAGTAGTGGCCAGTACAGGAATTTTACAAAATTCAATCCGCTCGGATCGCGGAACCGAGACCATGATGATGGCCAGCGCACACTGGCGATTACATCAGGCCATTCTGCCTGGGATCCCATTTCAAAATGTCTGGTGGTGTGGTACCTCAACACTCAAACAGCCCATTGAGGCCTGGTGGCGGCAGATGAGCCGGAGTCAAACCCTGGCCTGGAAGGTATAATCAAATTTAATATTCATAAGAAAAGTAGACCGATACCAGGGTTAGTCGGCGAATACTCCAAAAGATTAGTCTCGAATAATATTGCGAGTAGAATCTATTCTCAGGTAGGTATTTTGATAATAGGTAAAATTCCTAAAACAATTTGTGCCCCATGATTGGTTGGGCTATATACTAATAGATGGTACAGGATGTTTGCTACTTAAGCTTCTCCGGGGGATAAATCTCATGCGCTGGCCGACTAATCGTCCAACAGGTGTCTGGTATTTGATTCTGAACTAATCCTTGATTTCGTCCGTAGCAATACTTCGATCAACTTGCAGGTCTTGGTCTATTTACAGACAATGAAGCTGACAAAATCGCTTCACTTTTTGTCTACTTTCCCCTCATCTGTGAGGAAATACATAACTTTGTTTATTTGTGGAATAATCATAGAATACGTTCACAGAAAAAACAGCGACCAAATCTTCCTACCAGCAAGCCAACAGTACTGTACTTTACCCCACCTGATGGAACAACCAATTACGCATCAGTTCCAGACCTTAATACTCTCCGTATTCTTCAAGAAGAAGTAAGCTCCTGGGGTAAGATACCATTTAAATAAGATATCTACTTCAAGTTTTTCATCATTTTGGCTCTTAAATGCACTTTTGTTCTGGTTTCTTGCTCACTACTAGTATACTGAAAGAGAGTGGATATTGAAATTGCTAACAATTTCTCAATCCAGATCCCAATGAGTACCTGCCTCGCATAACTCATGCCTGGTGCACTAGGAGGCTTAAAATACTCGGAATCGAATTAGAACAGAACTCATTAGAGGAAATTACCATCAACCGTATGCCAAAGTATCTTTTCGCCTACCTTCAGCTGCGCCAATTACTACATGATGTGGTCTTTCATCTGTGTTTTCAACTACCTTGCTGCCACCCACCAGATGGTGCCTATAATTAGATGCCTGCTATTACAGATCATTGTGGAATGGTGGCTACTTTATCACTTGTCGGAGAGGAGGAAATTGAGCACGTAAATTCCTAAATTTCACCTTCATAGTTGGATGTAATTTATTACTTTTACCTTGTTTCTTTTCTATAATCCGTATGCGATCACTTTTCCTTGCCTGTCTTTTACCCTTGTTGATTTTCCTATTTACAACATCTCTTTTATGTCTTTTTCACTTGGTCTTTGCATATTTTCCATCGTTCATTGACCAATACCCAATAATACCAATGATGATCATTAACAATAAGTTTATTGCTTATGGAATTCTGACGGTTGAGGGACTTTTCATGTTTGATTTTGAAGATTTAAGATTTGTGCGTTGTGGCGGTTTTGTCGGCATAGGCCGCCGTAGGAGTGTATGTACAGAGAGTAAAGAGTAATCGCATTGCAATATCTTAAGTATAGAAAAGTACATTGATGGTTGCGTGAAGATCCTATCTCTTGATCGGTTTTTCTTTTTTTTTTTAATCATATATTCGTTGTTAGGTACAAGAACTCACATGCAGTACTAGCTATGGTGTGAACAAAAGCTTAATCCCGAACAACCGCCCTCTTCACCTCTTCATGGGAAAAATCAAACACCCTGAATCCATAGGAAAGAACCCCCTTGCCTAGTAGCTAAGACAAAAATACCTCAGACACGTAAGGAAACAATTCATAGAGACGTACAGGAGAGAGACCCAAACCCTTCCGCAGGGTCACCTAAAACAAAAGAAACAAAAATGAAAACCACTGCAGTGGGATTGAGGATAGGTAATCATCAAGACGAGGGAAAACCAGTGGACTTGTGAGCCAACATTTGTAACCATAGACGTACAGTCGCACCGGTAATTACATTGATCCATGGCGTTGGACAACAGGCACCAAGGTAGTGCAATACCACGACTGGGCGTAACCGAGGAGGGGACTAACGATCGGGGAGGATGATGAGGCAGTGAGGTGCCAGCTCCTATAGTAGTAACGGTGCAAGCGGACAGAACCGGTAGGAGGAGGAAGGAAGGATAGCGAACGGGCTAGCCACAACCGACAAACAGGCAATAGCAAGGGCTTTTAGGACAATGACAAAACCGAGGCGAGACCGAGATGTTACTAACTAAGGAATTCCCTATGAGAGGTACAAGGCCTGCAAGCCGAGGCCTACTTCGACGGAGAGTCTGATACCGTAACGCCGACCGTGAACGAACCGAGAAGCTTTCCGAGTGTGCAAAGTGCTAAGCCAGGTGCAAAGCAAGTGCGGGGTAAGGGAAGAACCGAACTTGATGAGCTTGTCAACGATGATCAGCAACAAGAACCTGAAGGAGGGGAGGCCGACAGGCCTGAGAAAAATAGGGAAGATGGCTTAACATCAACTCCTAGGCAGTAGCCATCGTGGGAGAAGAGAGGTGGCTGGGGAAAGATGATGATGATTTCTCGTCGTGTGGAGATTTCAATTGCCGGAGGTGGAGAGGGGATGGTTGGTGCCTATCTCTTGGTCGGTTTTTTTCTTTTATCTTGTTTCTTTTTTTGTAATCATGCGTTCATTGTTTTCAGGTACAAAAAGCCTCATGCAGCGCTAGCTATGCAGAGAACAAAACCTGTAAAGCATAAAACATAAACAAAAGAAAGTCATGGCAGGAAAAAGTATCTACTATCGCGAAGGTTTCTCCTGCGCCAGGCCGCTGGCGACGTAAAAACCAAAGTACAAACTAGCTAAAAGCTGTCTAACAAGGAAAGCTTACCTAAAGTGGCAGGAAAGACAATCTAACTGGCCTAAACCTCGGCCAACGAAAAAGTACGAAACGCTTGGCGGGGCACTGAGAGGGGTGAAAGGGACAGTGAGGGGGAAGAGGGGCGAGTGGTGGGCAGGAACATCGTGGGGGGGGAGCCCGTAGAGGTGACGCTAATGGAGGTAGCAAGCCTTTTCAGTAGGGAGAGAGACGACCAGAGGGGGGCCTGGTGACTGACACTCACGACAGGGTGGAGGAGGCGTGTGCGAGCCCCCTGTCTGAAGGGGCTGGTGAGGATGGTGTGTTCGAACGTTTCGTGTTCTAGACCACAGCGGTGGCAGGAGGTATTGGCTTCGGGGGACCTCCCTGTCGGGTGGGCGGCCAGGCAGCTTTTGCCAGCTCTCATCTGATGGATTCGCCCAGCGATGATCTTGGTCAAACCTATAAAGGGTCGCTGGTTCACGGTGTGGGAGTGATAGTAGTGCCCTGGTGCCGGGAAGAAACGAGACCCTTCCGCGAGGAGGAGCTCCCTCACCCTCTTCTTGAGGACGGAATAGGTGTTATCCATTAGGGATTGAGGGGGGACGGCTAGGGCCGGAGAGACAAGGTGAGAATTAATCATGGGCATCCTAGACAACCTGGGGGTTAAGGGTAGGGTTTTGTGGGCCACCGCATCTACTGGGAGGTGGTTCCTGATGGGGGGGAGTGAGTCACGGGGTTGTCTACGGAAGGGGAATGTACACAGACTTGAGGATCCTGGTGAGGGCCCTCGGGAGTCATGCGTCCAATACGCAGAGAGGGAGGGGAAGGAGGGGTAGAGGTGGGCCGTTGCTGGGTTCACCTCAGGCGGGGAGCATATAACCCTAAGCCCTGCTAGCCTTTGTCGTTGGGAGATCAGGAGGGGGACTGGAGGGAGGCAGGATTCCACCGGAGGGATCCCGGTTGGCGTTGCTGAGAAGCAGGTTGTAGTCCATCTCTGGACCATTTGCCCGAAGGTGTTGAGGCGGGCCATGGCGCCTGCACTGGGTGTCAAGAGGCCTGCTCCGTACAGCAGGATGGGGGCGACCAGGGATGTTGCGAGCCTGTGGCATAGGTATGGGGCGAGTCCTGGGCCGGGGGGGCTGAGGTGTCTGATGAGGGCAAAGGCACCCAGGGCGACGGCCAGTCGGTGTGAGAAGTGGGCGGAGGAGTCCAGGGCCGGCGTGAACCAGTACCCGAGCCATGGGACCAAGTGGCGGGGACGGAATAGCTCCCCTTTGATCTGGATGGGGGAGAGGCACTTCGGGGTGTGCCTCTGGCTTGGGGTCCTCCAGTGTATGAGCTCCATTTTGACAATGGAAAAGGAGACGCCTAGGGGGAGGGCCTTGGCTTCCAGCCTCGCGAAAAGCTCTTGGAGGTGGGGGATGTTGCCCGGATATGAAAGGGAGGGGGCGGTGAGAGTGAAGTCATGCAGGTATGAGATCATCAGACCTCGAGGGATTCAAAAGTGGAGGGGTGCCATGTAGAGAAGGAAAAGAAAAGGAGAGATCGGGGAGCCCTGGGGGGCGCCAACATTTACTGGGACTGGGATTCCTGGGGCCCCTTGGAGGACTAGAGTGCAGCTCCGCTCACTGAGGAAGGATCAGACCCAGGAGACCAGGTACGGGAGGATTCCGCCCTTCCTTAGAACGCGGGCCAGAGTGGAGTAGTGGACGTGATCGAATCCTGCCTTGATGTCCAGGAAAAGGGACGAGACCTTGAGATGTGGTCCTTGTAGGGTTGTTACGTTGTTGAAGAGGGTGAGGCCCATATCGTAAGTGCTGAGCCCAGGCAGGGAGCCGCATTAGTGGGGGTTGAGCAGGCCTTTTGATCGGGCTACCAGGAGGAGGCGTGACGCTATTATCCTAATGAGAATTTTTGAAAAGGTGCGGATCAGGACGATTATCCTGAAAGACGCTGGGGACTGGTAGGAGGTTTCTCAGGTTTGTCGAGAACCATACCATTTGACCCCTTCAATGAGGCTGGGTGGTATTCAACACTGACAAGGGGGGAAAGGATCTGGAGGAGGATGGAGGGGTTAATCTGGTTGACCCGTTTCCAGGTGGAGTAGAGAATTCTTTCAGGCCCAGGGGCCGAAGTGGGCGAGCACTTGGAGAGGGGTATCGTTATCTCTTGGTTTGTCAAGGCGTGCGCCTTCTGATCAGGTCTCAGGCTGGGAGGAGGGGAAAAGGGTTTCTTAGGGGGGAAGAAGTGGTCCAACAGGACCTCGTTCATCTGTTCGGGGGTCTCTGCCCGCGGAAGGGATGGAAAGCGGGGTGGGGTGCAGCCGTAGGTGACCCTCTTGGCCCTCCAAATGCTCTGGGGGCTGGCGCCCAGCAGGAAGGACGACCACTGTGTGTTTTTGGCGGCCTTGATCGCCTTGAATTACCACGCTTTGCAAATGTTGGCCACGTCTGGCACAGCTGGGGCCCCCTGTTTCCTAGCTGTTCTGGAGGCTTTATGCAACTCACAGCAGAGGGTTGTCAGCTGGGGAGACCACCAAGGTTTGGAGTGATGAGGGGGTCTGGAGACTGGTGTGTGTTCCTTCAGAAGGGCAGTGAGTCAGTCTAGCAACCCAGCCAGCCATGCATCCAGGTCTATTGGTGAGGGGCAAAGGGGAGCGGGAGGGATCTGGAAGTTCTTGATTATTAGGGAAAGTGTTTCCGAGTCAGAGTCACACCACCGAGGTGTGTTGGGGCATGGGATTAGGGTGGGGGGGGCGAGGTTTATTGTTATCGGTACAGGATTTGATCTGGTCGAGGGGAGGGAGACCTCCCAGCCTTTTACCATTGGCAGGAGGAGGGGGTTGGCGAAGGACAGGTCTATAACTGAGGGGCAGGCCTTTGCCCCCAAGGGGAACCTAGTATATTCCCAAGGAGGGTTGAGAAGGACGAGGCCAGCCTCTGCCGCCTTTTCGAAGGATGGGGACAAGGAGCCGATTTCTCGTGGGGACAACCATCGCAGCGGGGCTCAGAGGGGGCTGTGTATGTTGAGGTCCGCGACCATGAGGAGGGAGACACCAAGAGTCAGAAGAGGGTTTCTGGGGAGACTGAGTGGACCTGATGGTCACGCATGTTAGTGGAGTAGGCGTTTATTAGCCTGAAGGAATGGCAGCTGGTTCCGAAGAGAGGTTCCTGGGAGGAGACGTCGAGGGCGAGCACATCATCCACCCGTTGAACTTTCGGAGCACCTATTAGGAGAAAGGAAAAGACATGAGAACATAGGCCACCAGTCGGGGCTTCCTAACAGGGGGCAAGAATGACTTGAAGCCATTAAAGGAGTGAAGGTGAGGCTTGCTATCAGGCGGCTCTTGTAGGAGGACTAGCGAAGGATATCTTGTCGCTTCTTTGAAGGACTCGAATATGGACAGGAAAACATCCCAGCTCCCCAGGCAGTTATGTTGCATGATAGAAAGCAGGTTGGGAAACAGGGCCAGCCCCTTCCAGGAACAGAGGATCAATTATTCATTACCGGGACGAGCCCGAAGGTGGAAAGGGGCAGGGGAAGGGCTTTGGGCCTCCAGGGGGAGAGGACCGCCAAATTCTTGAGTTGTACCGGGACGCAGAGGTCCTGCCGGGGGTGGATGCCTGGGAGTTACGAGGTCCAGCTCAGTGGGACTCGCGCCGGCCAGGGGAGTAGAGGGTGCTGGGCTGCCATCGACTGCCATGTCATTGGGGTCTTGACAAGGCGGGACTGGAGAGCTAGGTCTGGTGGGGCCAGTTGAGCCATGTCGAGCCAGACATTCTTTGAATATGGGAGTGTGGTGGTTACCGGAGTTGCAGCAATTGGGGCGCGAGGTCGGGTAACTGGACGGGACTGGTGTAGTGTGTCCGCCCGTGGGGCAGGTGGGAGGCTGACATCTGGGAGCTGCGAGAGTATGGTGCAGTGCACAAATGGGGCATGTCGGGTGGGTGGTGGGGCAGCGCTGATGGGGGTGTCCGTATCTCGAACAGTTTCTAAACTGGGAGGTGCGATTGTGTAACAGGTTTATTCCTCTCTAACGAAAATGCAATAGAACCGGCGACAGACCTGCTAGCGCTGGTGCTAAGGGAGGCTTCAAGGGACCGGAGGTAGAAGATAATAGTTGAATGACAAATAGAACTCAGGGATTGCCGTTCAACCAAGTGTATTCTTAGACTGAAGGTCTGTCGAAGTCTGCTGTCTCGTGCTAGCCAGGAGACTGGTTTAAATACAAAACCCGAGAACGATAGCCTTCCTGCAATCATGATCATTACCAGTAGCTGCGCACATACCGGAATCCTGTAATCCTGCAAGACCAAAGAAAGAAACAAACAAACAGTGATCAGCCTTCGCCAGTGTTGCATGACCATTTCATACCCGGAATCCGAAATATAAACTTCCAACAAAGCAAACTAAACATAGCAACACAATAGCATAGCCTATCTGACTCAGAGACAGTGGCGGAGCTGAAATCAAATCAAATAAACCAAATATAAATCAACTAAACATAGGAGATCCTGCACTGCCCGCTCCTGTGTACCGGTACTGGAACATGTACACATGTTATACTCCCTTATTCTGAAATATCAACAATCATTCCAAAGTCCTCGCTGTCCTCATCGCTCACGTCGGTGTGCCATAGGAGGCTGTCGTTATCTGTGGGGAAATAGTCCTGCTCAGGGCTGCTAGAATCATATTCCTCATCGGTATAAGGTTCCCAGAAGTCATCTGGGCAATCGTTTGCAGTACATGGTGTGGAGGAAACTTCCATGGGTTCCCAGGAAGCTTTAATCTAGTGGGAGGTGATCTGGGGCGTCGGTTCTGCAGGGTGGTTAGAGTCCCAGTAATCCTCTATGAGTTCCAGGGAGTGGTCAAGGTTCTCGATAGGTTCTGAGGAGTCAGCTGCTCGCTCATAGAGTTTCCAGTAAACCAGGAATTCGTGCCTGTTGTTCTGGCGGCGATAGTCGAGTATCTGCTCTGCTTCCCATTGTTCTGCATTGGCGATTAGGATGGGTGCTGGCTTGTCAATTCTGCGGGACTTGAATCTATCGCGATCATTCTCTCTGTATTCCTTAAGGGAGCAGACGTGGAAGTAGGGTTTCTGGCGGGCCATTCTGGGCGGGAGGTGTAGCTTGTAGTTATCGGTGTCCGGTAGATGTTCTAGGACCTTGAAGGGTCCGAACCAGCGTGGTTCTAGATTCTTGGATTGTCCAGGGGAGGAGGTATAAGGGTGGCCTCTAACACGAACTCTGCTGCAATTCTTGAAGGTTTCCGTTAGGCGTTTGCGCCGTTTTTCCGCTTGGACTGTCTGGCGGAAGGTAGCATGCTTTCTGGCCATGTCTACTTCCATTCTTGTTGCTTCATGGGCGTTTAAGATATCGTCCACAGCTGGTACTTTGCTGGCGGATCTCTGGACAGGGTTGAATATCTTCCAGGGGCGTCCATAGAGGGCATAGTATGGTGAGATGCCTAGGGATTCATGGGGGGCACCGTTCATGGCTGCTGCAATAGCGGGGAGGGCGCCGGACCAGTTGTTTTGTCTGGGGTTAACGAAGTTCCTCATTAGCTGTTTGAGGGTACGGATTCTTCGCTCAACGAGCCATTCGTTTGATGGTGGTATTGGGTCGCCCTCCAGACCTGGATACCCAGGGACATCATCATTTGTGACCAAAACTTAGAGGTAAAGCGAGAGTCCGGGTCAAGGACAATGCTAAGGGGGAGGCCATGGACGTCGAAGATACTACTGTTGAGTTTCTTGAAGAGCTTCTTAGAGGTAGCAGCGTCCTTGAGTGGCATGAGTTGTGTGTAGGAGGTAAAGCGGTCCATTATGACTATGATAGATGTATACCCATCGGATTTGTTAAAAGGGCCGGGGAAGTCTATGGCTAGGGATTGGTAGGCTTCGTCAGGGTCAGGAAGGGTAAGGGATCGTCCGTAGGGTAGGGTAGTGGGCTCATTGTTAATCTGGCACTTATCGCACGACCGACAGTATAGGACAAAGTCCTGGCGCGTCTGTGGCCACCAGCAGAAGCAAGCCGCATAGGAGTAGCATTTGTAGGCTGAGAAATGTCTGAGGCCTTCATGGACCGTCTTGAGGATGAAATCCCGTAGGGATACCCCCTTCTCAAGAGGTCCTACCCGTATATAAAGACTTTCGTACCCATTGGGGTGCTGGGCAAGTAGAAGGCCATGGCGGATCGAATAGCGCAATTTGTTATTCGTTTCCTTAACCCTGGTGTAGAGGGCGTCGGTCTTAAGGGCTTCTCTAACTCGCTGGGCGAGGATACCCATAAGGCGGGAGTGTAGGTTACTTAGGAATTGGTCAGCATTGCTTGCCTCATCGGAGTCGTAGCCTGCCTGGCTGTAAAGGGGACTAAAGGCCAGCGAGGCCATGGGCGGTGTGGCTAGAATGGTATCATTCATATGAAAAGGCGGGAGGCTTTCTGAGAAGGATGGGATATCGGGGAGCGACGCCTGGCCTGCCTCAATGGCTGTATTCGATGTTGAAGTCCTATCCTGCTCTTTGCTCTTTGTCTTCTTACTCTGCTTCCGGACCTTAGGGTTCTTTCCCCAGTAGCCTGCACCTTCTTTTTCATCCCTATGTATTTCACACTCAGCGTCAGTGCATGACATTCAGCTGATTTCTGAGTGTGGTCGTTCCATCTCACTTGAGATTGGGAGAGTGGTATTATCACCCCAAGAGTTTCCAATCGATATTCTGCTATCGTTGCTCGCTGCACTTGATGTAGCTGGCCAGGAAGCAGATGCCTTACGTTTCTGGGAGCGAGTTACTGCATTGGTGGTAATCTCGTCCATACGGTATTCAGGGCGGAAGCGAGTGATAGAGTAACTGCTGGTAAGGGGGGGAGAGGTTTGAGCTTCGCCTGAGTGGTACATGGCGTTATCTGATTCAATGCTGACATCGGTTGAAGAGGCGTAGCTTGTATTGATCTGTAGGGGTTGGGTATGGTCAGGTAGCTCAAGGCTGTCATAATCGATAGTGGGGTCCTTGAGGCTTATATCTAACGGCCCTGGGATTCCCTCATGGATTCTCGATAGGTAGTCTGCTAGGAAATTCTTCGCTTCTGGCTGGTATTCTATTTTAAAATCAAAGTGACTGATGTTTGTTAGCCATCTGTACTGTCGTCCATTGAGGTTCTTTTGTGTCATGAGTTTGGTGAGACTCTCGTGGTCTGTAACCACTGTAAATTGCCTGTGTAGCAAATGGGGAGTGAATGCTTCCATAGCCTCAATGATTGCGCGCGTTTCCTGTTGGTGTGTGGGGTAGTTGCTTTGTGATGGCTTCAGCTTCCTGCTGTGGAACGCTGCAGGCCTGGCTGCATCTCTAGTTGGTCCTTGGCCGATCCTGGCGCCCGTACCTGTAGGGGATGCATCGGTAAAAAGCCATATCATATCTGGCTTATTATAGTCGATCCGTCTTAGGACTTTGTGCTTATCTGCAGCTCGCTTGACCGCTTCGAAGGCTGCTTCCTGCAGATCCGTCCACAGCCATTCAGCGTTCCCACTCAGCTCTGTGTGCGGGGCTGTGATAGTGGCGATGTGGGGAATGAACTGCGAGATATAATTAACCATTCCATTGAATCGCTGGAGTTCTTTCTGGCTCTCGGGCCTTGTCCAGTCAATTATGGTCCGGAATTTCTCTGACGCCGGGTGGATGCCATCATCGTCTATGATATGGCCTAGGATATCGAGCTTTGTGGCAAAGAAAACACTTTTCTTTGGGCCGGCATAATAGCTTGCGTTCTGCAACTTACTGCAGGCGTTCGTAACGTCCTAAACATGCTCTTCAAAGGTGTCACTGAAGACAAAAATATCGTCCATGTAGACCCATATGTTCTTGCCTAATTTGTCATGGAATAGGTCCTCCATAGTCCTCACAAAGGTTCCGGGAGCCTTCATGTCTCCTTGCATCATGACCTGGCTGGTAAAGCCACCGAAGTGTGTCTGGATAGTGTTGTACTTCACATCATCTGGATGCACTCTGGTCGGGAAGTAGGCGTTACTGAGATCTATCTTGCTGCGGAACCGTCCTCTAGCTACTGCATTCAATATAGTGTTTTGTTCCAGAATCTTTGTGTGATCGGCCTGGGGGTTATCATTCCTGAAGCAGAGGTCTACCAGGGGTCAGATTCTGCCATCGCCTTTGGCTTCCACAAACATGCTAGCTTCTGCGGACACACTGGTCCTATGGAGGATACCGGCGTTCATCTGCTTGTTGATCCATGCCTTGTATTTGGGCATCAACGCGTGTGGCTCTTTGAAGGTGGGTGTCTTCAAAAGCTTCGACTAGTCTATGAGGCTTATCCTGTGCATTATCTTGCGTACTGGGGGCAGTCCCTCAGGTACCTCTTTGACAAATCCCTTGGGGAACATCGCCAGGAAGTCAGGTACTTCCTGTGGCTTCCACATGGCTGATCTAGACTCTCTATATTTTCCGTCACAGGTCACTCTGACCTTGTACTTGGATAGGTAAATGATGTTCTTTTGGCAATCGATGACCGCTCCTAGCCTTATGAGATTGTCCATACTGATGAGGATATCATAGTCTGATACTGGCGTAACTAGCATAGGCACCTTGTCGACTTTCATGTTGCCTAGTTGAATCATAACCTCAACAGAGAAGTTGCTAGTCGATCGCGATCCTTTAACTGCCATCTTCAGGGTGACGGGATTCTTCCCCGCTGTGTAGGGGATGTTTTGTGTTGTAACAAATTTGTTGGATATCAGGGTACCACCAATGGTACCTGTAGCTGCGAGGGCTCTGGCGGGCTTGCCATTGATGTTGATAGTGAATTCGCGTGCTTGGAATAGCCTATCCTTAGGCGTGCCTACTGTAGTCTTGTATGTCCTGTCAGAGCCGCTGCCATCTAGCTCCTCTGTGTTGTCTGTATCGGGCTCATATTCGCCTTCGCTGCTGTCTGGGCTTTCCTCAGAGAGGCGAACATGGTTGGTCTTAACTTCTTTCTTTGGGCACTCATTTGCCATGTGTCCGCCTTCGCCACTGTAGAAACAGGCTCCTTCTGCCTTGCGGCGCTCTATCTCAGCCTTACTTGGCATGTTGGACTTGTAATAGGTCCTCTTCTTGGCCGGGGCCTTTCCTTTGCCTGTGCTCCTGGGCGTTGATGTGGTAGAGGGCTTGCGGTAGTTACTCTCTTTCTTTGGTGTATGGGTTTGGCTGCAAGAAGCCTGGCTTCTATCGCTGCCTCTGTAACCGCCAGTTCTATACATGGTAGCGTCATAGCGTTCTGCTACAGCCACCATCTGGTCCCAGGTATCGTCTGGTCTGAGCTGGGGCTCAACATTGCGGCGTAATCAAGAGTGCATATGTTCGAGAAATCGCTGTTTCTGTGCATAATCGGAGATGGATCCATTTGCAAGAGATCCTTTGAGGTCTGCTAGCTCTCCTGCTATCTTCGTTATCCGTGGTGGCTGTCCACCTGCAGTCTGGCGGACATTCTGCCACTCGTGATAGGTGTCATCAGTGTTGCTAGAGGCTTCGAATAGCTGCTGAAAGCGGTGTGTCAGCTGCGGTAGGGTGAGGTTCTCTTCCTCTGTATCTAGTGTCTGGAATGCATTATTCGCTTTCCCTTCTGTGTACAAGCCATAGTAGTCTACCACGCCAGGAGAGTCATCATTCAGTCCAGATCTTGCCAGGTACTTGTTGACTGTTCTGAGCCATCGCTTGAGTTTGTCTGGTTTGAGGGCTTCTCATTCACCGCTAAACAAAGGCGGCTTAGGGGGCTTAGGAGGGGGCAACCTGGCCAGACCTGGGTCTGCCATGGTGCCTGTAGGTGGGTCTGGGGCTGGAGGTGGTGGATCTGCTCATTCAGGGTGCTCTCTGGCGCTGCTGGATCTTGAGGGTCTTTCTGGTGTGTCTGGGATGAATGTACCAGGTAGTTGTTGCTCTCTATGCTCTCTGGAGGGCGCTCTAGTTGGTGTCTGACTTCCAAAGACTCCTAGAATGCTGGGTGCTCGCTACCTGCTTGTAGTGGGGCGTTCTAGTGGGCGTTCAGTTTCCGAAGCTTGCTGTGCTGCTGCTCTTGCTGCCGCTCTTTCCTCAAGCCGCCAGGCTTCTCTTTGAATGAGTTCCTCAGCTGTGAGTTCGTGGTCTTCTTCTGAATCTGTATCTAGATCTCCTGAAAGGAGGTGAGTGGTTCTTGCTGGTGTATCTGCTGAGCCTGGCGTGGGCCCAGGGGTTGGTTCCTGTGTGGTTGGTTCTGGAGTATTGTCTGTGGGTTCTGCTGAAGGACGATTGTAGGCCCTACCGGACCTCGTAATGCTTCTGCTCCTGCGTTCTGCTATTGTGAATGTAGCACCTGGGCCGGGAGTTCCTTTCCCTGCCGCTCATGCTTCTATGTAGTTATCAAGATACTGGGAGGGTTATCAATCCTACCAGGCTGTTCCCAATCCTGAGAACAAAGGGTTTTCACCTGCTGTAGGCAAAAAAATTTAACAGGTTTATTCCTGTCTAACGAAAATACAATAGAACCGGCGATAGACCTGCTAGCACTGGTGCTAAGGGAGGCTTCAAGTGACCGGAGGTAAGAGATAATAGTTGAAGGACAAATAGAACTCAGGGATTGCCGTTCAACCAAGTGTATTTTTAGACTGAAGGTCTGTCGAAGTCTGCTGTCTCCTGCTAGCCAGGAGACTGGTTTGAATACAAAACCCAAGAGCGATAGCCTTCCTGCAATCAAGATCATTACCAGTAGCTGCGCACATACCGGAATCCTGTAATCCTGCAAGACCAAAGAAAGAAACAAACAAACAGTGCTCAGCCTTCGCCAGTGTTACATGACTATTCCATACCCAGAATCCTAAATATAAACTTCCTACAAAGCAAACTAAACATAGCAATACGATAGCATAGCCTATCTGACTCCGAGACAGTGGCGGAGCTGAAATCAAATCAAATAAACCAAATATAAATCAACTAAAGATAGGAGATCCTGCACTGCCCGCTCCTGGGTACCGTTACTGGAACATGTACACATGTTACACTTTCCATACCAGGCACGAGGTGATTGCTTAAGCCCATAAATTGACTTTTTCGGCTGGCAGACCAGAGGTGGTTCTGAACTTGTGCTGACCGCTTCACCATGAAGCCCTTCTGGTATGTGCATAAATACTCTCTCTTCCAGCTCACTATGAAGAAAGGCGGTCTTAACATCCATTCCTTCTTGTTTCCAATTCTTGTCTGAAACTAGTGCGAGAAGCGCCCGTAGAGAGTTGAACTTCGCCACTGGTGCAAATGTTTCTGTTTAATCGATGCCAGCCTTCTGACTGTATCCTTTTGCTACAAGCCTTGCTTTGTAGCGACCGTCTTCCTTCCTCTTGAAAAACCATCGACAACCAATCGCCTCCCTTCCTCGTGGCAGTTGGGTAAGTACCCAAGTCTCAGTTCGCATCAGGGCGTCTACTTCAGACTCCCAAGCTTCACGCCATAGTTCCCTCTTGTCACTTCCAAGGGCTTCTTGCAGAGTTTGCGGCTCATCTGCTGTGGCCAGCATTCCACGCCACGGAATCTTTGAACGGTTCTTTGCCTGGTTTCGATTTCTTTCTGATCGCCGAAGGTGTGTTGGGCTAACCGTGTTGCTACTAGACTCGTCCGCTATGTTTGGTGGTCTAACTATGATAGTGTCACCACCAAACTCTTCTTGTTCTGGTGCGTCGCTAGCTTCTGGCTGGTTCTCCCCCTCGGTTCCATCCTGAAAACTCTCTTGCATTGCCCTCTGAGCCTCTTTTTCTTTTGTTTCCGGTAGGTGGAATTCTATCTCATTTATTCCCCTTTGTTCTGTATTACTTGCATTTTTGTTTCCCCGCTCATCCAGAATAACATCGTGTGAGCTGACAATCCGCTTTGTCGTCGGGCTATAGATTCGATAAACCTTGGATCCAGCATTCTCATTATATCCTACCAGGATACACTGGACTGATCTCAGGTCAAGTTTGCTTCGCTTCTCTGCAGGCACAAGTGTGTGTGCTACTGACCCAAAAGCACGTAGGTGAACGATACTGGGAACCCTTCCAGTCCAATGTTCTAGTGGCGAGAGATGTCCGCGTGCTCTGGAAGGAAGTCGATTCTGAATGTGAGCTGCAGTTGCTACTGCCAATCCCCAAAAGGATTTATCCAGCTGCCCATCGGCAACCATACACCGTGCAGCTTCCATTATCATTCGATTACCTCTTTCTGCGATTCCGTTTTGTTTTGGTGTATACGGTGGACTAATAATATGGGTAATTCTGCAGGACCGCAGATAGGACTCGAATTGTTGTCCATTATACTCGCCACCTCCATTAGTTCGGAAAACCCTTATTCCTCTGCCAGCTTCTTTGTCCGCACGCATCCTGTATGTATTAAAGGCACTCTTTGATTTTAAACGTGTTACAGCTATCCGCCCGCTTTTCTCATCACTAAATGTAATAAAGTAACGCTCCCCTGATATCGTACTGACTTGCATAGGACCGCAAATATCAGAATGGACAATCTCCAATAGCTCGGTAGCCTTTTTCCTGGTCCCAGTCCTTGCCTCCTTATGCTGGCACCCAATAGCACACGTCTCGCAAACTTCACTGGTTCTTGTTCTCTCCTTCGTACTCTCTTGGATTTCCATGTCGCTAACGCGTGCTCGTAGGTACTCGACTGCTGATTCATCAAGGGTTCTATGCCCCAATCGCCGATGCCAGGTTTCCAGACACACAGGCTGCGATTTGTTAGTTGCTAAGCCAATGTTGGCTTGATCTACCCCAACATGGCTGGGTAAATAGTATAGATTTCCTTCTCGCTTCCCTGCTATGGCGGTTTTCCCCTTCACGATAGCACATTAGGTTGAAGGGAAGCTAACATTATAGCCACAATCGATGAGTCGGGCAACTGACATGAGGTTTCCTCTGACCCGTGGATCATGCAATACATCAGTCAGATGTAGCTTCCCTATGCCAATACTCCCAATTCCTATAGCCTCAATTCTTGATCCATCTGCGATCTCGATTCCCTTCTTCCCGATTTCACGGCAAGTTCCATCCAAGAAACTCGCCCTATTCCTGCAGAGATGCTGACTTGCACCAGAGTCAATGATCAACCCGCGATTTTCGCAAGCCAGAAAAACACCTTCTACTACGGTGAACACAAGGCTTGTATCTTCCGTCCGGCGCTATTGTGTATTCCGATTGGCTTCGTCCGCCTTTCTCTTGAAGCAATCCCGCTTCCAATAGCCAACCTTATCACAGTAGAAGCACTTTCCCTTTACTTTGTGGGTTGCTGATGTTTGTACTAGGCTAGGCGAAGCAGGCTGTCTGCCGATAGCAAACCCGTTCTGAGACGGCATACCTCCTGGCCCTCTCCCGTATCAAACACCTGCCCGTCCCCTTGTGGTGAACCTAGCCGAAAAGGCAGCACTGGGGGCCGCGGAATTGAGGCCATCTCCGGAAAGGGCGATATTGGCGACATATCTTCTGGCTGCTTCCTGAAGCAGCCTGCTGGCAAAGATATCAAACGTAATATCATCCCAGCGTGATTGAAGGGCCATGATAATTGGCTCGTATGATTCTGGAAGGCTTAAGCTTAACAGCGTAACAAGCTCAGTTGTGTCCACTCCTTTCCCGGTTGCCGAGAGACTTTCAACCTCGTTTGCTAACTCGCGAAATTTATTCAGGTGTTTTGGCATATTATCCCCTTCCTGCATCTGCAATGCCCATAGTCGCTGCATTAGCACCATTCTTCCGCTGGTGCCTATCCCTTGGTGAACAATTCTCAATGCTTCCCAGGCCTTCCAGGCAGTAACACACTCTTGAATGTGGGTGATTTAGGAATCGCACACGTTCAGGGTAATGATAGTGAAAGCTGCATTGTCACGAGACACAGCCTTCTTGTTGGCTTTGTCGCGATCTTCTTCTATGGCAGTGAGTAGCCCTTTCTCTTTCAGAATCCAAATTATTCTGAACTTCCACGCTTGGTAGTTGCTTTTCCCGGAGGCGATTGAGCCATCAGGTTTCTCGATAGACTGCGTGAGAGAGGTGGTAGCACTTGTGGCGGTCAACGGTTCCGGCTGGGTGGCTGTCGAGGAGGACATTATTGTCGGGTGGAATGTGAAAGAAGGGTTTGCTGGATTAGGCTTCACTAACCCGGCTCATAACCTATTGTTATGAGGTTTCAATAGGGTAGGAGAGACTAAACAGAGCGGAGAGAGTTGGAATGAAGTCAAGGTGAGTGGAACTTGGTCAATACTGGGGAATCGTATGTTGCTTGCTTATGGTTCTATGTACGGAGAACTAATAGGCTTATATAGAAAATACAAGAACATTCCTGCACACCCAGCTCCTATGCCCACGACGGGGAGAAGGTTCCAACCACTTCCATTGGCGAATCAGAAGTCCGCCCGGCAATGGTACCGGATCAACCGTAGTCCGGTCTCCCCCTTGCCATTCGTAGTCCTTGCCGATCGTGATTCGGCCAACTGTACAGATTCCTCTTTCCACTATACAACCAGGTATAGCTATCCCACCACTTCGCTTGATAATCAGTGACAAAGGACACTAATAACAATGGTTAACGATATAGGAAAGGTATACGCGAAAAAATACAAGAGAGCGGAGTGATCGCCGGTGACTGGTAACATGCACGAGGTTTGAAGGTGGGGGTGGGTGCGACCGTAGATTGTGTAACCATACTAGACGGAGGAATAACTGGCGGGCCTCCAGTCGAAGGAGTGGGGGAGTGCCGCGCAGACTCTATGAGACAGGTCAGGAAGCGAGGCATTAATCAATATAAGCGTATTTTCCATCGCAGTGAAGGTGGGGATGGTGGTGACTGTTGACTGAACAGTTGTAAGCGGGGCGTTAATGCTATCCAGTTGTTTGGTCATAGAGGAGAGCACGTTGAGGGAAGCGCAGAGAAACGGAATAACGATGGACTCCGTATCGGAGAGGTCGTTGAGTTGCGTGTCGTAAGGGTGAGGGATTTGGTCTGGGGAGAAATATAGTCTGTCGCGCATTTCGTGAAGAAACTAGCCAAGGAGTAGCAGGTTTTAAGATGGTTCTCGGACCAACGAGGCCCAGCTGGGCGCTCTCCACGAAGACCTGGAGGAGGGGAGAGCTGGAAACACCCTCAGGGTGTCCGGGGGATCATCCGTCATAGGGAGGGGGTTCAGGGACGGGGAGCGTGAAAAGGGGGGGCGAAGTAAAGGGTGAGGGGGTGTCACAAATCCTGACTAAGCAAGGCAGATTTCACATAACTACTACTTATTAGTCATAAGGTATGTTGGGTGTTTGCACTATGAGGTCATTTGACTCATAGCTTTCACATGACTGCGCACTTGCGGGTCATCGGTCGTTGATGATTGGTTAAATGGTTTCAAGACGTCACGATTGTGATGTCATACGATGTAATGATTTTTGGCACATGGCTCAGATTACGAGTCATGGGTTTTACGCATGCGACTCATTTGAGTGCATGATCGCGTTTATGGGTTTGAATCGAGGAAAGAGAAGGTGCGCAGCTGATTTGTAACAATCAGCTGATGGATTGCGCACCAGGACTAATTATGAGTCATGGGGGCTATGTTAGGCAAGGGTGACGAGTCACCAGGGTTAGGGTTGTGAGAAGATACCTATATAAGGCGCTTGGTTCCGACCAAGAGATAGGCCACGAACCATCTCTCCTCCACCTCCGGCGATTGAAATCTCAACACCACGGGAAATCATCGTCACTTTCCCCCACCCACCTCTCTTCCCCC
>Ga0307517_10003945_pt1 | contig 22979 bp, 21 predicted proteins | sample 23_EM_MG_FD_194515 | JGI IMG/M metagenome (GOLD analysis project Ga0307517, IMG submission 194515) | Populus trichocarpa ectomycorrhiza microbial communities from riparian zone in the Pacific Northwest, United States - 23_EM | ecosystem: Host-associated > Plants > Roots > Unclassified | place...
GCACCGTGCTCGGGTCGGGACGCAGGTGCATGTCGCGGTCGGTCGGGTGGATGACGTCGTAGTACGGGCCGTCCTCCGGGAAGTTGCCGGTCACGCCGATGCCGACGATGGCCTCGGGCAGGCGCATGCCGCGGTCTTCGGTGAATTTTTCGCGCGGCAGGATCTTGCCGCGGGCCACGCCGGTCAGATCGGGCACGAGGCATTCGATCTCGGTCACGTGGCGTTGGTCGAACCAAGCCTCCAAGTCGGCGAATGTGAAGTTGCTTTTGTCTTGCATGGGACACCTGAGTCGTTGGGCGCGGTCGCGTCAGGCTGACGGAGCGGCGCCGGGAATCGAAAGAGCTTCTGTGGTTGCGAGGAGCGCCCGCAAGAAGCGCACCTATCGATCCGGGTCAGGTGGCTCGGGCTCCTGGTGGGGCACGCGGTGCCGGTCGCGGTAGGCCTCGCACGCGGCGCCGAAGGCCTTGAACAGGCGCACCGAGACGGTGTTGCTCGCGGCCTGCCATTCGGGATGCCATTGCACGCTCAGGTTGAAGCCGCGCGCCTCGGCGACCGAGAAGGCCTCGACCAGTCCATCGGGGGCGAGCGCCTCGACGCGCAGGCCGGCGGCGAGCCGATTCACGCCCTGGCCGTGCACCGAGTTGACCTGGATGCGGGGTTCGTCGAGCACGCTGGCGAGCACCCCACCGCGCTGCACGGTGACCTCGTGCGCGAGGCCGTACTGCAGCTCGGCGGGCGCGTCGCTGGGTGCGCGGTGGTCGTGCTGGCCGGGCACTTCCTGCACCGCCTGGTGCAGACTGCCGCCGAGCGCGACATTCGCTTCTTGAAAGCCGCGGCAGATCGCGAACAGCGGCATGCCGCGCGCGAGCACGCGCGGGATCATCGGCAAGGTCCAGGCGTCGCGGTCCGGGTCCAGCGGCAATTCGGGGTCGCGCACGGCCTCGTCGAAATGGCTGGGATGAACGTTCGAGGCCGAGCCGGTCAGCAGCACGCCGTCGGCGAGGTCCAGCAGCGCCTCGAGTTCGTCGTCGAGCTCGGCGATCGAAGCGGTCGGCACGATCAGCGGCGTGCACCCGGCGAGCCGCACCGCGTCGATGTATTTCTTGCCTGCGACATGGAACGGATGCTGCCCCAGCATGCGATTGCACGCGGGCACGAGGACGATGGGCTTGCGCATCGTCACAGCATATCCCGCAGCCGGTAGTACGCCATCCCCATCACCAGCGCCGGCGTACGCAGCAGACGGCCGCCAGGGAAGGGCCGATGGCGGATGCGCGCGAAGGTGTCGAAGCGCTCGGCGTCGCCGGCGATCGCTTCGGCCACCAGCCGGCCGGCGAGGCCGGTCAGTGCCAGGCCGTGGCCGGAAAAGCCTTGCAGGTAGTAGACGTTGGCCTGCTCTCCGGGCAGGCGGCCGAAGTCCGGCGCGCGGTTCATCGAGATGTCGACGAAGCCGCCCCAGGAGTACTCGATCTGGGTGGCGGCGAGCTGCGGGAAGGTCGTCGCCATGCGGCGCTGCATGCTCGCCGCGAGATGGATCGGGGTCGCGGTGCTGTAGCTGACGCGGCCGCCGTAGAGCATGCGGTGATCGGCGGTCGGGCGGAAGTAGTCGAGCACGAAGTTGGTGTCGCACACCGCCGCGCCCGACGGAATCAACGAACGCGCGAGCTCGGGCGGGAGCGGCTCCGACGCGACAATGTAGGTGCCGACCGGCATGATGCGTTTCTCGAGCGTCGGCGCCACGCCATGCAGGTAGACGTTGCCCGCGAGCAGCACATGCGAGGCCCGCACCGAACCACGTGCGGTGCGCAGCCGGACGGTGGCGCCGGGCTCCATCGCGAGCACCGCTGAGCCTTCGAAGATCTTCACGCCGAGCGTGGCGGCCGCGCGGGCCAAGCCGAGGCTGTACTTGAGCGGGTGCAGATGCCCGCCGAGCGGGTCGTGCACGCCGCTGTGAAAGCGCTCGCTGGCGATCCACCGCGGCATCTCGGGCGGCGCGATCCATTGCGTCTCGTAGCCGTAGGCGCGCTGCATGTGCGCCTGCCAAGTCTGCAGGTATCGGGCCTTGCGGGCATTGACCGCGAGGCTGAGGTAGCCGCTGCGCCAGTCGCAATCGATGTCGAAGCGCTCGCGCCGCTCGCCGATCAAGCGCAAGGCCTCCATCGTCATGTCCCAGACCGCACGCGAGGCGGTGTCGCCCAATTGCTGCTCGATCACCGACTGGTCGCAGGCAAGGCCGGCGATCACCTGCCCGCCGTTGCGGCCCGAGGCGCCCCAGCCGACCTGCTGCGCTTCGAGCACGACGACGCTGTAGCCGCGCTGCGCCAGTTCGATCGCTGCCGACAGGCCGGCCAAGCCACCGCCGACCACCGCGACGTCGCACTCCAGCGCCGACTCCAGTGCCTCATGCCCCGGGCCACGCGGCGCGGTGGCCACGTAGTAGGAGTGCTTCGTCAGTTGCTGGTCGGCGCTGAGCAGGGTCATAAACGGTGTGCGCTAGGCAAGCCTTTTCGGAAGAGGTCGGTGATGATGCGGTGGCGGGGAAAAGAGATCAGGCGTTCTTCTTCAGCACGTCGGCGATCGTGCTCACCATCTGGTCGATGTGCCCGCTCTCGACGATCAGCGGCGGCGACAGCGCGATCGTGTCGCCCGTGGTGCGGATCAGCACACCGCGTTCCCAGCACTCGAGGAAGGTGTCGAATGCGCGCTTGCCCGGGTTGCCCGGGATCGGGTCGAGCTCGATGCCGCCGACCAGGCCGATGTTGCGCACGTCGATCACGTGCGGCACGCCCTTCAGCGAGTGCAGCGCGTTCTCGAACACCGGTGCCATCAATGCGCCACGCGTCAGCAGCTTCTCGTCGGCATAGGTGTCGAGCGTGCCGAGCGCGGCCGCGCAGGCGAGCGGGTGCGCGGAGTAGGTGTAGCCGTGCAGGAATTCGATCAGGTGCTCGGGCCCGGTCATGAAGGCGTCGTGGATGTGCTGCTTCGCGAACACCGCGCCCATCGGCACGCAGCCGTTGGTGATGCCCTTCGCGACCGTCATCAGATCGGGCGTGACGCCGAAGTGCGTTGCCGCGAACGGCGAGCCGAGGCGGCCGAAACCGGTGATCACCTCGTCGAAGATCAACAGGATGCCGTGCTTGTCGCAGATCGAGCGCAGGCGTTGCAGATAGCCCTTGGGCGGCAGCAGCACGCCGGTCGAGCCGGCCACCGGCTCGACGATCACCGCCGCGATGGTCGAGGCGTCGTGCAGCGCGACCAGGCGCTCGAGGTCGTCGGCGAGCTCCGCGCCGTGTTCGGGCACGCCGCGCGAGAACGCGTTGCGCGACAGGTCATGCGTGTGGCGGATGTGGTCGGCGCCGGGCAGCAGCGGGCCGAAGGACTTGCGGTTGCCGACGATGCCGCCGACCGAGATGCCGCCGAAGTTCACGCCGTGGTAGCCGCGCTCGCGGCCGATCAGCCGGGTGCGCGCACCTTCGCCGCGGGCGCGGTGGTAGCCGATCGCCATCTTCAGGGCGGTTTCGACCGCCTCCGAACCCGAGTTCGTGTAGAAGACGCGGTTCATGCCCGCGGGCGTGATCTCGATCAAGCGCTCGGCCAGTTCGAAGGCCTTCGGGTGGCCCATGTTGAACGGCGGCGCGAAGTCCATCTCGGCCGCCTGCTCGGCGATGGCGCTGACGATCTTCGGTCGCGCGTGGCCGGCGTTCACGCACCACAGGCCGGCGATGCCGTCGAGGATCTGGCGGCCTTCGGGCGTCCAGTAGTGCATGCCCGAGGATTTGGCCAGCATGCGCGGGGCCTGCTTGAACTGGCGGTTCGCGGTGAACGGCATCCAGTAGGCGTCCATCGCCTGCTGGCGCGCGGGGGCCGCGGAAGCAGCGGCGGCGGTGATCGTGGCGGGGTCGTCTTTGCGCATGCTGGGGCTCCGGGGTGACCATTCACCCGCAGCCATAGTGTGCGAGTTCGAATGGGATGAGTCTAGACAAGGCGGCGCGCAATGTGGCGCCGCTTTGGGCCGGGGTTCACCCCGGCTGCTGCAATATCATGCGGGGCATTGTCGGATACAAAGAATTAAATGCGAAGCAGGACCGTCGAAGTGAAGCTGGATGCGATCGACCGCGCGATTCTGGTCGAGTTGCAGCGCGAAGGGCGCCTCTCGAACCTGGACCTCGCGCAGCGCGTGCACCTGTCGCCATCGGCCTGCCTGCGCCGTGTCAAGGCGCTTGAAGACAACGGCGTGATCGCGCAGTACGTCGCGATGGTCAACCCGCGGGCTGTCGGCAAACACGGCGTGAGCTTCACGATCATCAACCTCGAGACCATGAACACGCCGCAGCTCGAGGCCTTCGAGCAGGCGGTGCGCGACCAGCCGGAGGTGCTCGATTGTTTCTACGTCGCGGGCTCGAACGACTACCTGATCCGCTTCGCGTACCGCGACGCCGAAGACCTGGAGCGCTTCCACTCCGATGTACTGATGCGGCTGCCGGGCATCGCGCGGTCCAATTCGCTGCTGGTGCTGCGCACCGTCAAGAAGACAACGGCGCTGCCTCTTTGATGAGCTGCGACACGCGGCCGCACAGGTAGGTCCAGACGAAGGCCGCAGCGGCCTGGCTCGTGAGCTCGGCGTGATCGTAGGGCGGCGCGACCTCGACGCAGTCCATGCCGACGAAGCGCAGATCGGCGAGTTCCTCGAGCAGGCTCAGCACCTGGTTGCTGCTCATGCCGCCGGGCTCGGGCGTGCCCGTGCCGGGGGCGAAGGCCGGGTCGAGGCAGTCGATGTCCAGGCTCAGGTAGACCGGCGGGTTGCCGTGTTCGGCCAGGCGCGTGCGGATCGCTGCGAGCACGTCCGCGAGCTGGGCCGGGCTGTCGAGTCCGCGCAGATCGCGCGCGGTGAAGATCTGGCCGCCGCGGTCGCTCACGTATTCGCGGGCCTCGCGCGAACCGGCCGAGCGGATGCCGAGCTGCGTGAAGCAGGCGTCGATCACGAGGCCTTCCTGCATTGCCTCGCAGACCCAGGTGCCGTGACCGCTGGGTTCGCCGAAATGATCGCTCCAGGTGTCGCAATGGGCGTCGAAATGGATCACCGCCAGCGGCCGGCCCAGCCAGGCGCGGTAGGCGCGCAGCAGCGCCAAGGTGATCGAGTGGTCGCCACCGAGCCAGCACATGTGGTGGGCGCGGATCAGCGAGGCGACGAGCGGCTGCATCGCGCGGCGCATGCCTTCCAGACTCGTGTTCGGCAGCAGCAGGTCGCCCGCATCGCCGAGCGCGCCCAGCGGCGAGACGTCGAACAGCGGGTGCGTCGCATCGCACAGCATGTGGCTCGCCTCGCGGATCGCACGCGGGCCGAAGCGCGCGCCCGGGCGGTTCGTGACCGCCCCGTCCCACGCAATGCCGGCGACGGCGAACGGCGTGCCGGGCGCGGGTGCGGGCGACTTCAGGAACGTGCTCTGCGAGAGAAAGGCGAAGGAGCTCATGCGACGATTATTGGCCCGCAGTTTTCACGAGCGGAAATCCTCGCTTCACATCGTGAAATCACGCGATGCTGCGCCGCCGCAATTGTTCTCACGGACTGAGAATTAAGCACCGCATCGTGAAAAGTGATAGTTAACTTGTTGATTTCATTGAATCAGATTTTTAGTCTTATATAAGATACAAGTCTTCTCATTCCGACGTGCACCCGCTATTCTTGACTCCAGCAATTCGCCTTTCCTGACCATCCCACTGGAGCTCACCATGACCACACTGACCCGTGACCAACAGATCGCCGCCCTCGAGAAGGACTGGGCCGAGAACCCGCGCTGGAAGGGCATCACGCGCGGCTACAGCGCCGCCGACGTGGTGCGCCTGCGCGGCTCGATCCAGCCCGAGCACACGCTGGCCCGCCGCGGTGCCGAGAAGCTGTGGAATCTCGTGAACACCGAGCCCTTCGTCAACACGCTGGGCGCGCTCACCGGCAACCAGGCGATGCAGCAGGTCAAGGCCGGCCTGAAGGCGATCTACCTGTCGGGCTGGCAGGTGGCGGGCGATGCCAACGTCGCCGGCGAGATGTACCCCGACCAGTCGCTGTATCCCGCGAACTCGGTGCCGATGGTCGTCAAGCGCATCAACAACACCTTCACCCGCGCCGACCAGATTCAGTGGTCCGAGGGCAAGAACGACATCGACTTCTTCGCGCCCATCGTGGCCGATGCCGAGGCCGGTTTCGGCGGCGTGCTGAACGCCTTCGAGCTGATGAAGTCGATGATCGAGGCCGGCGCCGCCGGCGTGCACTTCGAAGACCAGCTCGCCTCGGTGAAGAAGTGCGGCCACATGGGTGGCAAGGTGCTGGTGCCGACGCGTGAGGCCGTCGCGAAGCTGACCGCCGCGCGCCTGGCCGCCGACGTGATGGGCGTGCCGACGCTCGTGATCGCGCGCACCGACGCCGAAGCCGCCGACCTCGTCACCAGCGATGTCGACGACAACGACAAGCCGTTCATGACCGGCGAGCGCACCGTCGAAGGCTTCTACCGCAGCAAGCCCGGCATGGAGCAGGCGATCTCGCGCGGCCTCGCGTACTCCGAAGTTGCCGACATGGTGTGGTGCGAAACTGGCAAGCCCGACCTGGTCTTCGCGAAGAAATTCGCCGATGCGATCCATGCCAAGTTCCCGGGCAAGCTGCTGGCCTACAACTGCTCGCCGTCGTTCAACTGGAAGAAGAACCTCGACGACGCGACCATCGCCAAGTTCCAGCGCGAACTCGGCGCGATGGGCTACAAGTTCCAGTTCATCACGCTGGCCGGCTTCCACAGCCTGAACTACTCGATGTTCAACCTCGCGCACGGCTACGCGCGCAACAACATGAGCGCGTTCGTCGAGCTGCAAGAGGCCGAGTTCGCCGCCGCCGAGCGGGGTTTCACTGCGGTCAAGCACCAGCGCGAAGTGGGCACCGGGTACTTCGACGCGGTCACGACGACGATCGAAGCGCTGTCGTCGACCGCGGCGCTGAAGGGCTCGACCGAAGACGAACAGTTCTTCGACGCGAAGCACGGCTGATCCGCGCTCGGCCCCACGATGCAGGCGCGGCGTCGGATGACGCCGCGTCCTCGTGTAAGCAAAGCAATCCGGCCGTCTTCGGCCGGTAAATACCCTTAGAGTTCTGGATTGCGCTCGCGAGGACTTCGGGCCGGGCAAACCCGGCGAATTCCGCTCGCGATTCAGATTCACTAAGGGCCGTACTCTGAACCTCGTCTCCGAACTCCTGCCTGCATGTGCCGCGCGGCTGGCGCTGTGCATGGCGCTCGCATTGCCGTGCCTGGCCCAGGCGCTGACCCTCAAGGACATCGAAGCACGCGCACGCGCGCTGGCGGCCGAGAGCTACCGCCCGCCGGTCGCGAAGCTGCCCACACAGCTCGCGGCACTCGATTACGACGCGGTGCGCGAGATTCGCTATCGCCCCGACCGCGCCACCTGGCGCGCCGACAAGCTGCCGTTCGAGCTGATGTACTTCCACCCGGGCAAGAGCTTCCCGGACGCGGTGCGCATCAACACCGTCGACGCCCAGGGCGTGAAGCGGGTCGAGTTCGACCCCGAACTGTTCGACTACGGCAGCCACCCGATCGACCCGCAGAAGCTGCGCGGACTCGGCTTCGCAGGCTTCCGCGTTCACTACCCCGTCAACACGCGCAACTACAAGGACGAAGTCATCGTCTTTCTCGGTGCGAGCTATTTCCGCGCGCTGGGCAAGGGGCAGATCTACGGCATGTCGGCGCGCGGCCTGGCGATCGACACGGCGGTGCCTGCCGGCGAAGATTTCGCGCGCTTCACCGAGTTCTGGATCGATCGGCCGAGCCGCACCGACACGTCCCTGACGATCTATGCGCTGCTCGACTCGAAGCACCTGACCGGCGCCTACAAGTTCGTGTTGACCCCCGGCGTCGAAACGCTGATCCAGGTGACCGCGCGGCTCTACTTCCGCGAGGCGGTGACCAAGCTGGGCATTGCGCCGGTGAACAGCATGTACTTCTTCGGCGACAACCAGCCGAGCGGCCGCGATGACTACCGGCCCGAGGTTCATGACTCCGATGGGCTGTCGGTCGCCGTCGGCAATGGCGAGTGGCTGTGGCGTCCGCTGGTCAACCCCAAGCGGCTGCTCGTGACCTCGTTCGCCGCGGCCCAGCTGCAAGGGTTCGGGTTGCTGCAGCGCGACCGTTCGACTGGCAGCTACGAAGACCCCGAAGCGCTGTACGAACGCCGGCCCAGCGCCTGGGTCGAGCCGGTCGGCAAATGGGGTCCGGGCCGGGTGGAGCTGGTGCAGATTCCGACGCCGGACGAGACCAACGACAACATCGTCGCCTACTGGGTGCCCGACAAGACGCCGGACCCGAAGAAGCCGTTCGACTTCGCCTACCAGATGCGCTGGCAACTGGCCTCCCAAGCGCCGGTCGGCAAGGCCTGGGTGGTGCAGACACGGCGCGGTCGCGGCTATGTGAAGCTGCCGGACGGCGACCTCAACTTCATCGTCGACTTCGACGGGCCGCCGTTGCGCGATCTCAAGCCCGAGGTCAAGCCCGAGCCCTTCGTCGAAATCGGCGGCAACGCGCAGCTGCGCGAGAAGAACCTGTTCCTGAACCCGGTGACCGGCGTATGGCGCATGACGGTGCGCGTGAAGCGCGAGGACGCCGCCAAGCCGATCGAGATGCGCGCCCAGATCCGGGATGCCGGGCGCGTGCTCACCGAGACCTGGAGCTACATCGTGCCGCCGGAGTCGGACAAGCCATGAACGCGCGGCTGGACACGGCTGACGGACCGATCGAGGCGGTCGACGCGATCGAAGCGACCCCGTCGATGCCGCCCATTCACCGCAGCTCGATGGCCGAGCAGGCCTGGGCCGGGCACCCGCTGTGGCGGCCGGTGCGGCGCCTGCTCAAGGGCCGCGCGCCGCGGACCTGGGAGTCGCACCCGTCCGAACGGCCGCTGATGCTGCGGCGGGTGCTGCTGCTGGTGCTGGTCGCGCTCGGCGCGATCCTCGGCACCGACTACATGATCGACATCATGCCGCAGCACGGTCGCGACTGGGCCGAGCGCGGGCTGCTGGCGTTGTTCGCGATCCTGTTCGCGTGGGTCTCCGCCGGCTTCTGGACCGCGGTGCTCGGTGCCTGGGTCCTGATGCGCGGCGGCGACCGCCATTCGGTGACCAACGTGCTGCGCGGCGAGCACGCGCACGCACCGATCGCGCCCGAGGCACGCACCGCGATCATCATGCCGATCTGCAACGAGGACGTGCCGACGGTCTTCGCCGGACTGCGCGCCACCTGCGAGTCGCTTGCCCGGACCGACTCGGCCGAGCGCTTCGACTTCTTCGTGCTCAGCGACACGAACGACCCGGACGCGCGGGTCGCCGAGCAGGCCGCGTGGACGGAGCTCAACGAAGCCTTGCGCGACACCGGCCACGGCGTGCACGTGTACTACCGCTGGCGCCAGCACCGCACGCACCGCAAGGCCGGCAACGTGGCCGACTTCTGCCGCCGCTTCGGTGCCGACTACCGCTACATGATCGTGCTCGACGCCGACAGCGTGATGAGCGGCGAGTGCCTGGTGTCGCTGGTGCGCATGATGGAGGCGCACCCCGACGCCGGCATCATCCAGACCGCGCCGCGCGCCGCCGGCCACGAGACGATCCACGCCCGCATCCTGCAGTTCTGCTCCCGTGTTTATGGCCCGCTGTTCACGGTGGGCCTGCACTACTGGCAGCTCGGCGAGTCGCATTACTGGGGCCACAACGCGATCCTGCGCATGGCGCCGTTCATCGAGCACTGCGCGTTGCCGCCGCTGCCGGGCAAGACCTCGCTGTCGGGCGGCGTGATGTCGCACGACTTCGTCGAGGCGGCGCTGATGCGCCGCGCCGGCTGGAAGGTCTGGATCGCACACGACCTGGACGGCAGCTACGAACAGGTGCCGCCGAACCTGCTCGCCGAACTGGGGCGCGACCGCCGCTGGGCGCAAGGCAATCTGCAGAACTCGCGGCTGGTGTTCGAGCCCGGGCTGCATCCGGTGCACCGCACGGTGTTCCTGACCGGCGTGATGGCCTACCTGTCGTCGCCGTTCTGGCTCGCATTCCTGATGCTGTCGACGGTGCTGTTCGCGACCCACTCGCACCTGGTGCCGACCTACTTCGTCAAGCCCTACCAGCTGTTCCCGATCTGGCCGACCGCGAACTTCAAGCTGATGCTGACGCTGTTCGGCCTGACCGCGGTGCTGCTGCTGGCGCCCAAGGTGATCTCGCTGTTCACGATCATCGTCAAGGGCGACGCGCGGCGCTACGGCGGCGTTTCCAGGTTGCTGCTGAGCGCGCTGCTCGAGTTTCTGCACTCGGTGCTGCTGGCGCCGGTGCGCATGCTGTTCCACACCCAATTCGTGCTGGCCGCGCTGACCGGCGTGAAGCTCGCCTGGAAATCCCCACCTCGCCACGACGCCGCCACCGGCCTGGGCGAGGCGCTGCGCCGGCATGCGCTGGGCAGCGTGCTCGCGCTGACCTGGATCGGCGTCATCCTGGTCAGCAGCGCGGCGTTCCAGTGGTGGCTGTCGCCGGTGCTGGCCGGATTGCTGCTCGCCATGCCGATCTCGGCGTGGACCAGCCGCGCCGGGCCCGGCCGCTGGCTGAGGGCGCGCGGGCTGTTCCTGATTCCCGAGGAGCGGGTGCAACCGGCCGTGCTGGCCGAGGCCGACCGCTACGCCGCGATGTTCCACACGACGCCCGGGTTCATCGATGCGGTCACCGACCCGACGACGCACGCCAGCGTGCTGCGTTCGCTGCCCACGCGGCCGCCGGCACGCGGCGCGAAGGCGCAGGCGCAGGCCGGGCTGGTGGTGCGTGCGGCGTCCGAAGGGCCGCGCGCGTTGACGCAGGCCGACTGCCTGCGCCTGCTCGCCGACGCGCAGGCGCTGCGCGCGCTGCGCACGCGTGTGCTGGCGCGAGACGGGCACCGCGACTGGTCGGCGCACCTGCCGCTGCCCGAGTCGCCGTCGGCGGACGAGCCCTCGCCGTCGCCGCTGGAGTCGGTTGCTTCGACGCATTGAATCGCGCGCGGCGGGTGGCTTTGACCGCCGACGGACGTTTCGGGTATGGTGGTCTGCCACAAGGATCACCCCATGACTGACGACATCTCGACGCTGCGCCGCATCCTGCGCGACTGCCACACGATCGCCGTCGTCGGCCTCTCGCCGGAGTGGCACCGCCCGAGCCACTTCGTCGCGAAGTACCTGCAGGTGCACGGCTACCGCGTCATTCCGGTGAACCCGCGCTGCACCGAGATCCTCGGCGAGCGTTGCTATCCCGACCTGCTCGAGATCCCCGAATCGATCGACATGGTCGATGTGTTCCGGCGCACCGACGACGTGCTGCCGATCGCGCACCAGGCCATCGAAATCAGGGCACGCTGCCTGTGGCAGCAGCTCGGTGTCGTCAACCTCGAGGCCGATCGGATCGCGCGCGAGGCCGGGATGGACTCGATGATGAACCACTGCGTGAAGATCGAGCACGCGCGGCTGTTCGGCGGCCTGCATTGGGCCGGTGTGAACACCCAGGTGATCTCGGCGACACGCCCGCACTGACGACGAGCCAATCAGCGTGTCCGACCACCGCTTTCAGCCCGAGACCCTGGTGATCCACGCCGGGCAAATCCCCGATGCAGCGACCGGCGCGCGGGCGCTGCCGATCTACCAGACCACCAGCTTCGTGTTCGACAGCGCCGAGCACGCGGCCAGCCTGTTCAACCTCGCGACCTTCGGCAACGTGTACTCGCGGCTGTCGAACCCGACCGTCGCGGCGTTGGAGGAACGCATCGCCGCGCTCGAGGGCGGCCGCGCCGGCCTCGCGTCGGCCAGCGGCATGGCCTCGGAGGCGATGGCGCTGATGACCTTGCTGCAGCAGGGCGACCACATCGTCGCCGCCAGCGCGCTCTACGGCGGCTCGGTCAGCATGCTCGCGGTGAACCTGAAGAAGCTCGGCATCGAGACCAGCTTCGTCGATGCCGGTTCCGCCGAGGCCTTCGCCGCCGCGATGCGGCCGAACACGCGCGCCGTCTTTGCGGAAAGCCTCGGCAATCCGAGCTTGCAGCTGCTCGACATCGCCGCCGTCGCCGAGGTTGCGCATGCGCACGGTGTGCCGCTGATCGTCGACAACACGGTGCCGTCGCCGTTCCTGTGCAACCCGATCCGCTTTGGCGCCGACATCGTCGTGCACTCGGCCACCAAGTACCTCGCCGGCCACGGCACGACGCTGGGCGGCGTGATCGTCGAGAGCGGCAAGTTTCCGTGGGACAACGGCAAGTTTCCCGGCATGACCGAGCCCTCGATCGGCTACCACGGCGTCAAGTTCTTCGAGACCTTCGGCGACTTCGGCTTCACGATGCGCGCGCGCATGGAAACGCTGCGCGTCTACGGCGCGGCGTTGTCGCCGATGAGCGCGTGGCAGATCCTGCAGGGCACCGAGACGCTGCATGTGCGGATGGAGCGGCATTGCCGCAACGCGTTGGCGGTCGCGCAATACCTGCGCGCCGATCCGCGCGTCAGCTGGGTCAACTACCCGGGCCTGCCGGATCACCCGCAGCATGCGTTGGTGGCCAGGCAGATGCGGGTGGTCGACGGCATCCCCGGTGCTTCCGGCCTGCTCGCGTTCGGCGTGAAGGGCGGGCTGGCGGCGGGCGTGAAGTTCATCGAAAGCGCCCAGTTCATGAGCCACTTGGCCAACATCGGCGACACGCGCACACTCATCATCCACCCGGCGTCCACCACGCACCGCCAGCTCGACGACGCGCAGCAACTCGCAGCGGGCGTGCTGCCCGACATGGTGCGGATGTCGGTCGGCATCGAGCACATCGACGACATCCTCTGGGACATCGACCAGGCCTTGAGCAAAACAGGGGAATGACATGGCAACGCTGTACGACCACGGCCTCGACAAAACCGCCGCCAACTTCGTGGCGCTGTCGCCGACGAGCTTCGTCGAGCGCAGCGCCGAAGTCTTCGGCGACTTGCCCGCGGTGATCCACGGCCAGCGCCGCTACACCTGGCGGCAGCTGCGCGAACGCGCTGCGCGCCTCGCGGCCGCGCTGCGAGCTTTTGGGGTGGGGCGCAACGACACCGTCAGCGTGATGCTGCCGAACACCCCCGAGATGATCGAGGCGCACTACGCGGTGCCGGCGCTGAACGCGGTGCTGAACACGCTCAACACGCGGCTCGATGCGCCGCTGCTCGCCTGGCAGATGAACCACTGCGAGGCCAAGGTGTTGATCACCGACCGCGAGTTCGCGCCGACGCTGCGCGAGGCGCTGCGCGTCTTGCGCGACGAGCACGGCCGCACGCCCGTCGTGATCGACGTGGCCGACACCGAATACACCGGTGCCGGCGACCTGCTCGGTGCGTTCGAATACGAAACGCTGCTGGCTGCGCACGCGCCACTGCCCATGCTGCCCGGGCCGCAGGACGAGTGGGACGCGATCGCGGTCTCGTACACCTCCGGCACCACCGGCGACCCGAAGGGCGTCGTGACACACCACCGCGGCGCCTACCTGAACGCGGTCTGCAATGCGGCGACCTGGACGATGCCGCACTTCCCGACCTACCTCTGGACCTTGCCGATGTTCCACTGCAACGGCTGGTGCTTCCCGTGGACCGTCGCGATGCTGGGCGGCACGCATGTGTGCCTGCGCCGCGTCGAAGCGCCGGCGATCCTCGGGGCGATGCGCGAGCACGGCGTCGACCACTACTGCGCCGCGCCCATCGTCCACAACCTGCTGATCGCGGCGCCGGCGGCCCTGCGGCAAGGCATCACGCAGAAGGTGCGGGGGATGGTCGCCGGCGCCGCGCCGCCGGCCGCGATGATCGAAGGCATGGCGCAGCTCGGCTTCGACATCACCCATGTCTACGGCCTGACCGAGGTCTATGGCCCCGCGTCGGTCGCCGTCAAGCGCGAGCGCTGGGCGCACGAGGACCTGTCGGAGCAGACCCGCCTGAACGGCCGCCAGGGCGTGCGCTACATGCTGCAGGAAGGCATGACGGTGCTCGACGCCGAATCGATGGCCGAGACGCCGGCCGACGGGCAGACGATGGGCGAGATCATGTTCCGCGGCAACATCGTGATGAAGGGCTACCTGAAGAACCCGGGTGCGACCGCGAAGGCCTTCGAGGGCGGCTGGTTCCACACCGGCGACCTGGCCGTGATGGAGCCCGACCGCTACGTCAAGATCAAGGACCGCAGCAAGGACATCATCATCTCGGGCGGCGAGAACATCAGCTCGCTCGAGGTCGAGGACGCGCTGTACCGCCACGCCGCGGTGATGGCCTGCGCGGTCGTCGCGCGGCCGCACCCGAAGTGGGGCGAGACGCCGCTCGCCTTCGTCGAGCTCAAGCCCGGCGCGACGGTCACTGCCGACGAACTGGTCGCGCACTGCAAGTCGCTGCTCGCCGGCTACAAGGTGCCGCGCGAGATCCTGTTCGAGGCGATCCCGAAGACCTCGACCGGCAAGATCCAGAAGTTCCAGCTGCGCGAGCGCGCGAAGAGCACGGCCGCATTCGACTGAGGAGCGCAACGACATGAACGACGCCGCCGACAGACTCGTGCTGCGCCACACCGACGAGCGTGGCGTGGTCGCGCTGACCATGAACCGGCCGCAGGCGTTCAACGCGCTGTCCGAGGCCATGCTCGCCGCACTCGCGGCCGAGCTCGAGGCGATCGGCCGCGATGAGTCGGCCCGCGTCGTCGTGCTCGGCGCGGCCGGCAAGGCCTTCTGCGCCGGCCACGACCTGAAGGAGATGCGCGCCGAGCCGTCGCTGGCCTACTACCAGCGCCTGTTCGCGCAATGCACGCAGGTCATGCTGGCGCTGCAGCGCCTGCCGGTGCCGGTGATCGCGCGGGTGCAGGGCATCGCGACCGCCGCGGGCTGCCAGCTCGTCGCGATGTGCGACCTGGCGGTGGCCAGCACCGACGCGAGGTTCGCGGTCAGCGGCGTCAACCTGGGCTTGTTCTGTTCGACGCCGAGCGTCGCGCTGTCACGCAACGTGGCCCGCAAGGCGGCGTTCGAGATGCTCGTCACCGGCGGCTTCATCGACGCCGAGGAAGCGCGCGCCAAGGGCCTGGTGAACCGCGTCGCCGCGCCCGAGCGGCTCGATGCGGAGGTCGAGGCGCTGGTCGCGGGCATCGTCGCGAAACCGCGCGTCGCGATCGCGATGGGCAAGGCCTTGTTCTACCGCCAGCTCGAGACTGGCATCGACGCCGCGTACCTCGACGCCGGCCAGACGATGGCCTGCAACATGATGGACGCGAGCGCGCTCGAAGGCGTGCAGGCCTTCATCGAGAAACGCCCGGCGGCGTGGCCGCCGCGAGCGACAGACTGAGCCGCACGACACCGTCTTCCTCGGGCTGCACCTGCATCGCCAGCCCGCTGTGCTCGAAGACGTGCAGCATCGCCGCGTTGCGGCCCAGCACCTCGGCGTCGAAACGTGCGATGCCGTCGGCGCGGGCCATCTCGGCGAGCACCGCGAGCAGCTTGCTGCTGATGCCCTGGCCTTGCACGTCCTCCTCGACGGTGAACGCGACCTCGGCGACGTGTGCGCCATCGGCGGCCGCGTGCGCGACATAGCCGCCGCTGCCGACGATGATCTCGTCGCCGCCACTGTCCTGGGTGACGACGAGCACGACGCGCTCGCGGAAGTCCGGGTTGCACAGGCGGTCGAGGTCGGCCTCGGTCAGCTCCGCCTTGTACGAGAAGTAGCGCAGATAGACCGACTCCGGGTCGAGCGCGCGGAACGCCGTTTGCAGGCGCTCGCGGTCGTCCGGCCGGATCGCGCGCACGATTGCCGGCGCGCCACTGCGCAGCGTGATGGTCTCGGAGAACTGCCCCGGGTCGCTGCGCATGTCGTGCCTTTCACGGGGCCGAGGCGCAGGCGCGCCTACATGCCGCTGTAGTTCGGTCCGCCGCCGCCTTCGGGCGCGACCCAGACGATGTTCTGTGTCGGGTCCTTGATGTCGCAGGTCTTGCAGTGCACGCAGTTCTGCGCGTTGATCTGCAGCCGGTCGCTGTTGTCCGGGTTCTTCACGAACTCGTAGACACCGGCCGGGCAGTAGCGGCTTTCCGGGCCGGCGTAGGTCGCAAGGTTGATCGCAACCGGCACGCTCGCATCCTTCAGCGTCAGGTGCGCCGGCTGGTGTTCGTTGTGGTTGGTGTTGCTGATGAACACGCTGCTCAAGCGGTCGAAGGTCAGCTTGCCGTCGGGCTTCGGGTAGACGATCTGCGGGCACTCCGACGCCGGCTTGAGCTTGGCGTTGTCGGGCACCTTGTTGTGGATCGTCCAGGGCGGCGCCTTGAAGCCGAGCTTGGGCAGCAGCCACAGCTCGATGCCGTTCATCACCGATGACAGGTACAGGCCCTTCTTCATCCACTGCTTGGTGTTGCGCGACGCGTCGAGCTCGTCGAACAGCCAGCTCTTGGCGAAGGCCTCGGGGTAGGCCGCGAGCTCGTCGTGCTGGCGCCCGCTGGCGACCGCGGCGAACGCGGCTTCGGCTGCGAGCATGCCGGTCTTGATCGCGGCATGGCTGCCCTTGATGCGCGCGAAGTTCAGGTAGCCCGCTTCGCAGCCGACCAGCGCGCCGCCCGGGAACACCGTCTTCGGCAGGCTCATCAGGCCGCCGCAGGTGATCGCGCGCGCGCCGTAACCAATGCGCTTCGCGCCTTCGAGGCACGCGCGGATCGCGGGGTGCGTCTTCCAGCGCTGCATCTCCTCGAACGGGCTGAGCCACGGGTTGCTGTACTCGAGGCCGGTGATGAAGCCGACCGTGACCTTGTTGTCCTCGAGGTGGTAGAGAAAGCCGCCGCCGTAGGTCTTCGCGTCCATCGGCCAGCCGAGCGCGTGGATCACGTGGCCGGGCTTGGCCTTGGCCGGGTCGACCTCCCACAACTCCTTGACGCCGAGCGCGTAGGTCTGCGGGTCCTTGCCGGCATCGAGCTTGAAGCGCTCGATCAGCTGGCGGCCGAGCTGGCCGCGCGCGCCTTCGGCAAAGATCGTGTACTTCGCGTGCAGCTCCATGCCGAGCTGGAAGTCGCCGGTCGGCACGCCGTCCTTGCCGACACCGAGGTTGCCGGTCGCGATGCCCTTGACGCTGCCGTCTTCGTTGTAGAGCACCTCGGTCGCGGCGAAGCCCGGGAAAATTTCCACGCCCAGGCCTTCGGCCTGCGTGGCCAGCCAGCGCACCACGTTGCCCAGGCTGACGATGTAGTTGCCTTCGTTGTGCAGGCTCTTCGGGATCAGGAACTGCGGCGTGCTGATCTTGCCGGTCTGGCTCAGGAACAGCATCTCGTCGGCCGTCACCGGCTGGTTCAGCGGCGCGCCGAGCTCCTTCCAGTTCGGGATCAGCTCGGTCAGTGCGCGCGGGTCCATGATCGCGCCGCTGAGGATGTGCGCGCCCGGCTCCGAGCCCTTCTCGAGCACGACGACCGAGAGCTCCTTGCCTTGCTCGGCCGCGAGCTGCTTCAGCCGGATCGCGGTGGCCAGGCCGCCGGGGCCGCCGCCGACGACCACGACGTCGTACTCCATCGCTTCGCGCGGGCCGTGTTGGGCGAGGATTTCTGCGGGCGTCATGCGGCTTCCTTGGGGCTCTTGGGTGCGGGGATTCTACGGGCGTCGGGCGGGAATAGAACGGTCGTTCGCAAGCTCTGGAGCGAGCTCTCCAACCAGGCCTGCGTGCTATCGTTCCCTCGCAACCATTGATCCGTTCGGGAGGGAAGACATGAGCTACAACATCGATCTGTCAGGCCGCGTCGCGCTGGTGACCGGCGCCTCCAGCGGCCTCGGGACGCAGTTCGCGAAGACGCTGGCCAAGGCCGGCGCGGGGGTGGTGCTCGCCGGCCGCCGCGTCGATCGGCTGAAGGCCTTGCGCGCCGAGATCGAGGCCGACGGCGGCGACGCGCATGTCGTCACGCTCGACGTGACCGACCACGACAGCATCAAGTCCGCGGTCGCGCACGCCGAGACCGAGATGGGCACGCTCGACATCCTCGTCAACAACTCCGGCGTCAGCACGACCCAGAAGCTCACCGACATTCGGCCCGAGGACTACGACTACATCTTCGACACCAACACCAAGGGTGCGTTCTTCGTCGCGCAGGAGGTCGGCAAGCGCATGCTGGCGCGCGCCAAGGGCGCGGCGCCGGGCACGTTCACGGGCGGCCGCATCGTCAACATCGCGTCGATGGCCGGGATCAAGGTGCTGGGCCAGATCGGCGTGTACTGCATGAGCAAGGCGGCGGTGATCCACATGACGCGTGCGATGGCGCTCGAATGGGGCAAGTACGGCATCAACGTCAACGCGATCTGCCCCGGCTACATCGACACCGAGATCAACCACCACCACTGGTCCACCGAATCGGGCAAGCGGCTCGTCGACATGCTGCCGCGCAAGCGCGTCGGCCAGCCGCAGGATCTGGATTCGCTGCTGATGATGCTGTGCGCCAACGAGAGCCACTTCATCAACGGCGCCGTCGTCCAGGCCGACGACGGCTTCGCGCTCTGATGTCATGACCTTGCGCGCGCTGTCACTGCTGGAAGCCCGCGTGCTCGGCGTGCTGATCGAGAAGGCCCACACCGTGCCGGACAGCTACCCGCTGTCGCTGAATTCGCTGACGCTGGGATGCAACCAGAAGACCGCGCGCGATCCGGTGCTCAATGCCACCGAGGCCGAGGTGCAGGACGCCACCCACGCGCTGAAGGCGCTGCACCTCGTGTTCGAGGCCAGCGGCTCGCGCGTCACCCGCTACGAGCACAACGCCGGCCGGGCCCTGGCGCTGCCGTCGCAATCGATCGCGCTGCTCGCCACGCTGATGCTGCGCGGGCCGCAGACGGTGTCGGAGCTGCGCACCGCGTCCGAACGCCTGCACCGCTTCGCCGATCTGTCGTCGGTCGAAGGCTTTCTGGACGAGCTGGCGGCCCGGCCCGACGACAAAGGCGGTGCCCTCGTCGTGAAGCTGCCGCGCGTCCCCGGCGCGCGCGAGCCGCGCTGGGCGCACCTGCTGAGTGGTGCGGTCGATGTGTCCTCGATGCCGGTCGCCACCGATTCGGCCGACTTCGTCGCTGCCAGCGAGATCGCCACGCTGAAGGCGCAGCAGGGCGCGATGCAGGCCGAGCTGAACGAGTTGCGGGGTCTCGTCGACCGGCTGTACGCCGAGCTCGGCGTGACCCGGACCTGACGAGGAGAAGGGCGCGATGCGCTTCGACCTGCCCGAACAGAAGAAGCTCACGCTCGAGATGGTGATCCCGATCCGCTGGGGCGACATGGATGCGATGGGCCACGTCAACAACACGCTTTATTTCCGCTACATGGAGATCGTGCGCATCGAGTGGCTGCACCAGGTCGGCGGCTCGCCCGATCCCGGCGGCGACGGGCCGGTGATCGTCAACGCGTTCTGCAACTTCATCAAGCAGCTCGAGTACCCGGGCGATGTGCTCGCGAAGCACTACGTGGCCAACGCCGGCCGCACCAGCTTCGACACCTTCATCACGCTGGAGCGCACCGATGCGCCGGGCGTGATCTACGCCTCGGGCGGGGCCAAGACGGTGTGGGTGAACTTCCCGCGCCAGAAGTCGGTGCCGCTGCCGGAGGCCGTGCGGCGCCTCGTCGCCGAATGACACCTGACCGGCGCGATGCCGCTCAGGGTTTGACTGGCGCTTCGGCCTTGCCGGGAGGCACGTCGGGCTTGTCGGCCGGATCGGGGGGGACGACCTCGGTGTCCGCGGCCGTCAGATAGCGCGTCACGAGCTTGAAGTAGCGGTCGTAGAAGGTCGCGGCGGTGATGGTCTCGCTCGCGACCTTGACCATCGCATCGTCGCTGCCGGTGAAGGGCAGCGACACCGAGCCGAACGCGCCCACGCCCAGGCTTGCCGAACTGTTGCTCTTCTTCAACGCGTAGCGGTCCTGCAACGCGCTGACGAACACCAGCGTTTTGCCGCCGCCCTTGACCTCGGGCGCGCAGACGACGCGGAACTCGATCTCGACGTGCGAGTCGCCGTCGCGCTGGAAGCTCTTGCGCGCGTTCACCAGGTCGGCGTTCGCCGAGCTCACCACATAGCCTTGGCTCAGCAGCGCCCGGCGCGCAGCCTCGCAGGTCTGCGCCTCGCTGGCCGTGAAGCTGCGCGAGTAGGTGCTGCCGGGCTCGAACTCCTCGTGCTGGAACACGGGCGTGGGTTTCGATGAGGCACACGCGGCGAGCAAGGCGGCGAGGGCGGCGGGGATCGACAAGCGGAGAAACGACAGCGGCATCAACCAGGCACCCCGATGAAAGACAGCGATGCTACGCGCGTCGGAATGACGCATCGAAATGCTCAAGGAAACACCGGGCCGCCCCAAGTTTCCTTGGCCCCCTCGGGGGGCGGGCTGGGCACAGCCCGGCCCTGGGGGCGCTCAGGCACGCAGCAACTTCTGCACCAGCTCGGGCGTGGTGCTGGCGCGGTACTTCTGCATCAGGCGCGCCCGGTAGACGTCGACGGTGCGCGGGCTGATGCCCAGGCGCTTGCCGATCAGCTTGCTCGTCAGCCCCTCGATCAGCAGCGCCGCGATCTCGCGTTCGCGCGGCGTGAGCTCGATGCCGACACGCCGCCGCGACGACAAATCCTCGAACGACCAGATGCCGGCGGCGTGCGGCGCCGACGGATCGAGCGCGCGGCCCGACACATGGCACCAGAACAGCTCGCCGCGCTGCGCGCCGCCGACGCGTTTCATCACCCGCTCGTCGGCGTACCAGCCGCTCGTGTTCAGGCTCGCCGCGATGCGCGCGCCGGTGCGCTCGAACTCGCCCGGCGTCGGGTAGAGCAGCTCGAAGCTGTGGCCGATCAGCGCCTCGTGGGTGGCGCCGAACATCTCCAGCACCTGGCGGTTGCAATCGACCATCAGCCGGTTGCGCGAGATGACCAGGCCGATCGGCGCGAGTTCGAACGCGGTGCGGTAGTCGAGCGCGGCCGCCGCCGCTTCAGAGGAGCGCATACGTCGTGGTCGCGTGCGCCGCGAGCACGTCGTCGTCGCCGTGGGTGATCTGGATGTCGCCGAACGCCAGCGTCTTGCCCATGCGCAGCACGCGCGCGCGCACGTTCGCGAAGCGCGCGTCGCCCGGCACCGGGCGCAGAAAGGTGGTTTGCAACTGCACCGTCGTCATCGGGCGGAACGCGCCGAGCTTGGACATCACCGCGAGCACCATCGCCGTGTCGGCCGCGGCCATCAGCGTCTGGCCCGACATCACGCCGCCCGAGTGCACATGTTGCGCCGTCACCGGCAGCGCCAGCAGCACCTCGCCGGCGCGGGCTTCGAGCACGCGCAAGTCGAGCGCACGCACCCACTCGGCGAAGACGGTCGTCAGCGCGTGGTCGAGGAAGGTCTTGTCGATCGGTGCGGGTGTGTTCATGCTTAATGAATATTTAGAATGCAAAGCGCCATGAAGCCGTCAACAACGATGCAATCGAAGATCTATCCCGGACTCGGCTACTGCATCTATTGCTCCCAACCGTTCCCCGAGAATCAGCTTACTCAGGAGCATATCGTGCCGTTTGCGCTAAACGGCACCTTGATATTCAAGAATGCAGCGTGTCAGCCGTGCCAGCGACGTTCGAATGAGCGGTACGAGAATGCTGCGCTTCAAAAGGATCTACTTGTACCAAGGCTGTTGTTGGAACTGGATCGAAGGCACAAGAAGAACAAGAAGCGATTTCCTCCGGTTTCGCGTGAAAACGCAGCGGAGAATGAGTCTGCGACGTTCACCTTGGAGCTCGAGCTTGCACAATATCCGCCGATGTTCTCTATGGTGCAGTTGCTGCTGCCTGGAAGATTGGCAGGCGTCGAGCGTAGCGGTGTACTTTCAGGGTTTCGCATACAGGAAGTCGTAATTCCTAGGCCAAGGACTTTCGCGTCATGCACCGTCAATACTCGGCACGCTCACGACCACACAGCATTCGGATTGACCGTCGCTAAGATTGGGTTCTGCTTCGCTATCGCTGAGCGAGGACTCGATGCGATAGATGTTTCTGAACTTCGAGCGCTACTGCTCGGCGAGCGTGACGACCTGTATAACTTCGTTGGCTCATCCACCGAGAGTGGAGGAGGAAAATCGGTGCACCTGCACTGGTTGTCACTCGCGCAAATTTCCGGCTATTGGGTAGCCCGGGTGAACCTATTCGCGTCATTCGGAGTCACGCCGTACCTTGTTGTCCTCGGACCAACGGTCCGCACAAATGACGGACGTCCCCAAGCAAAGACCTAATGCTTCGTCGTATTCGATCTGCTTCGGCGGCTGCTGAACTCAAACGTTCGTAGCAATTCGAGGTCGAAGTAGCACGCGGATGGCCTTGGCTGTCCGGGTACATCTGTAGGCGATTCTACGTAACGCCTACGTAATCGGTTAAGTAGTACGCTTGGCGGCCGCAGCTCGCGGCAACCCACGGCAATCCACGGAGAAGGCCCATGAAGAAAGTGTTCCCCAGCGCCGCCGCGGCGCTCAAGGGTGTGGTGAAGGATGGCCAGTTGATGGCGGTCGGCGGCTTCGGCCTCTGCGGCATCCCCGAGGCGTTGATCGCGGCCTTGCGCGATTCGGGCGTTAAGAACCTGACCGTGATCTCGAACAACGCCGGCGTCGACGGCTTCGGCCTCGGCCTGCTGCTTGAGACGCGCCAGATCAAGCGCATGATCTCCAGCTACGTGGGCGAGAACAAGGAGTTCGAGCGCCAGTACCTCGCCGGCGAACTCGAGCTCGAGTTCACGCCGCAGGGCACGCTGGCCGAGAAGCTGCGCGCCGGCGGCGCCGGCATTCCGGCGTTCTTCACGAAGACCGGCGTGGGCACGCTGGTCGCCGAGGGCAAGGAGCTGCGCGAGTTCGACGGCCAGACCTATGTGATGGAGCGTTCGCTGGTGCCCGAGGTCTCGCTCGTCAAGGCCTGGAAGGCCGACGAGAGCGGCAACCTGATCTTCCGCC
>Ga0307517_10003946_pt1 | contig 22977 bp, 31 predicted proteins | sample 23_EM_MG_FD_194515 | JGI IMG/M metagenome (GOLD analysis project Ga0307517, IMG submission 194515) | Populus trichocarpa ectomycorrhiza microbial communities from riparian zone in the Pacific Northwest, United States - 23_EM | ecosystem: Host-associated > Plants > Roots > Unclassified | place...
GAATGTCTTTCCAGTCGTTCATGAGTGGAGTCTTGATGTTCGAAAAGTCTGCGCTGAGCCCTGATGAGTATCTTCCGTGTGCATTGATAAGTGCAGTCTGAAGGTCGTAAAGCGATGCCATGGCGTTCGCCGCATCGGTCGATAATGCAATTACAATGCTAGTTAGGTCAGGCTGGTGTTGAACAAGAATTATTAGCCTGAAGAATTTTTGAAAACCAACCCGGACTCACAATAGTGGTGTTCGACATGGGGATTCAAGTTAGAAAATTGGACGTAGAGATGGTATGTGGGGGTCGCGAAAGCAACGGTTTGCGGTTTCCTTTTGTTATTTGGCAATGCCACAATTGATGTGCCAGGTATGTCGATGTGGCGTATGTACAGCTGCGGACAACTTAAGTCGACAAAATGATTGTTTGAAAATCGTTCTTGATTCAAAACTGATGCGGCGCCAATGATGTCGATAACGTAACGTTGTGAAGCTGCCTCGTGCACGTGCCTTCTGTCTTCTTCGCCTTGTCACTCAATTTGTCACTTACGTATATATCGCTTGATGGGTTACTATCATGGTATCTTGGTTATATCACTTCCCGGACCCTCGACAGGTTGCTGATCCTGGATGAACGGTCGACTACGTATTATACGGACAGAATCCAACTGGTGATTTCGAGACAGAGAGAAGGGTACTAACACAGTTGGAAGTAAAAAGAGAGAACATGATACCAATAGACGAGAGTGAGCGTTGGAGGTGGGAAGGGAGAAATGGTAGATAAGACAGTGAGTGTGCGATCAGAACTAAGTAATACACCACACCTCATCCATTAATTTTGGTGATTCAACTGACGCTACTACAGAGTAAAAATTGTAAAATTTAAGGCATTGCCAGGTCAGCCCCCCAACCCAGTAAAGAATAGAAGTAGGGTTTCGTGGTTTACTGATCGTAGGTGTTGATCCAAATAATAATTTAAAACTTTAAGTGGCAGTGCTGCCTAACTCCCGATTTGGAGTTTGGCAACCCCCGGTCCGGGATTCCCATCAACTAACTGAAATCATGATCATTTACGCCAGACCTTTGTCAGGTTGCCGTTCGTGCGTGGTTTCTTGCTGGCCTCTATGTGCAGTTCGATGGTGACTGATCATTCCCTTGCCTCACCGTAACCGGTCCCCCTTTAACAATATTCCGCATTCCATTTCTTCTTATGATACTGTTTGTCCGTCGAACGAGCTTTTGTGCATCTTATGTCAATCCAATCTCTCTTGTGCACCCGGCACCCTTTTGGAGATCCCGGATCGTACAGGCAAGGTGTGAGAACCTGATTTTGACTGCAGTAGGGGGACAAGTAGGGGGACTCGGATTGTAACCCGCCCATGACTTCAACACTAGTACGCTTCGAAAAGTTTCTGGGATCGTTTTTATTTATATAATTCTCTAAATGAGGGAATCGCCGTTACCTCTCCGCCAGAGTTTCCAATAACCTACAACACACGTGGACGAGCTTGAGATCTATAAACGGGTTTTGTGTGCTACAAAGGTCACTATTTCCCTCTTCTCGTTCGATAATATGTTTATTCGATCCCTCTTGTGCAGAAGGACCCTACGGGCTCCCAGTCGATCGTGGACATCTTTAACTCGTACACCGGAAAATGTTACGGTTCACGCACTAAACAACGCCACTTTCCCCTACGTTTGGCTGCGGGATTCTTGTCAGGCTCCCGAATCCATTAACCCCAAGACAGGGCACAAATTGCACTGCACCTCTGATATTCCACTTGACATCGTCCCGATCGAGGGTGAACGCGGAATCGAGGTCACAGATAATGGATTGGAGATATCGTGGAACGATGGTCGACGAAGTATATTCAAAAGGCAGTGGTTGGAAACGTACTCCTCTCCTATAGTCGAAAAGAAATTCCACTGGGACGACACCTTGAGGATCCAGCCTTGGACACGGGCTTCTATTTTGGCCTCGTCCACCCTAACCGGCTTTCCGTACCAAACGATCCTTTCCTCGGACAAAGAGCTTCTGAAAGCAATGGAACAGCTGGCCAAGTATGGCCTTCTCTTCATACGCGGTGTCCCGAACGAAGAAACAAGCGACGAAAAGTGTGAATTGAAGCGGTTGGCAGAAAGAGTCGGGAATATGAGAAAGACATTCTACGGGCTCGTGTGGGATGTTGTCAAACTCAAGGACGGCAAAAACGTCGCGTTTACGAACCTGGATTTGAGGCTGCATATGGATTTGCTGTACGTTTCCAGAGCCTTCTTTCATTCATCACGTTGAGTTTACTGTCGAATTCTATAGATATTTCGAACATCCTCCACGATATCAAATCCTGCATTGCTTAAGGAATAAAGCAATTGGTGGAACCTCTATAGCCGTCGATGGAGTTTTTGCTGCTCAACGTCTGCGCGAAACTCACCCTGTTGACTTCGATATTCTGACCAAAACACCCGTGACGTTCCATTATATTCACGATGGTCATCACATACACCAAAATCACTTCACGATCGAACTCGCTCCTCCGACACCATTCTCGTCTCATCGAGAAGTTTCGCATATCAATTACTCCCCTCCCGAGCAAGGTCCTCTTCCACTGTCTACTCCAAAGGAATTCTATCTAGCTCTCAAGCGGCTTACGGATCTCTTCAAGGACGAAGAATACATACTTACGTATAACCTCAGCGAAGGCGACGCACTCATTTTCGATAACAGAAGGTTGGTACACGGAAGGACGGCGTTTAGGAATCAGACGGACGAAGAGCGGAAGAAGTCAGGACGTAATGTGGCGGACGGCGAACCGGATAGGTGGCTGAAAGGTTGTTACCTTGGGGCTGATGCGGTGTTGGATCGAGTGCGGGTTTTGAAGACTAGATTTGCTTTGGAGAAAGCACAGGAAGCATAACTTGGGAAATTGTCCGCGGAAATCGTACTTTGTTCTACAATCTAATTGTCCATTTGTGGTAATGAAGGTTGGCGATCGCTGGTGATCGATTGATCGGTGATCTTCGTCATGAGTGAAGTGATTTACTCCAAATATCGTACAATTGTGGCTAAACTTACTCACCAAACTTTCTCTGGCACAACCGTGGGCCTGTTTGGGTTACCACTTATCTGCCCCTCTGCGACAGCTCTTCATATCTTCATGATGGTCACAATCATATGCCCTAAACTAAAGAATCCACTTCAAGTTCACCCGTACCACTACAACCACCCAGACACCTGCGATTTAGTGGGCGGCATTCCAGTCTTTGTGGTTAATCGGCTTGTAGCATTCGTAAGTTACTCTTACCGGGGCTCGATGTGATGAGATACCCATGACTTTCTTTCAGGTATCAGCGATACTTGAGCAATACACCAAACAACGAAAGTGACATTATGAATGGACAACATCTTTCTTCTCCGTCCGATGAAGCAGGCGCAAACGTTACAGTGACTATCAATGATTTGTAAGTAATCCATGGCGATTTCGGAAATGTTCTAACCTCCTGAGATTTCTCAGTGCATCCGACGGTGTCAAGAACCTGGTCATAAATCTGGGTCATTCTCAGGTAGGAATCCCCAACTTTTCATTCGGATGGATTGCAGCTGATGTTGTTTTGAGAAGATCGCCTCCCATCCTATCCACTGTTCTAAAACTTGCAACGTGTCAGTGACAATTGCCTCGAGACCAGTGATTGAACTGGACAATTCGAAACACGCAAAACTAGTGATCAGTGAAGCTTTACCTGGTAAGAGGCACATAGGAACACCCACATGATATTTCTACTTATGCCTGATTAAATTTCCTTCCCAGTTCCTACTGCTAAAGTAGGGACCGCAGATCTTGTTGGATTCGGCACAGCCGGTGTGGCGTTCGTGAGGAATAGCGCCAATATCCAGAAACGTGTGGCGATTCGAATTCCCAGTTTCTGTTATGATGCAGGGTGGCGAGTCGACAAACACACCCGGCTTGTTGCAGACACGACCGGAAATAAGCTCGGCGACCTCGTCGGTTTCGGAGAGATGGGCGTATGGATTTCACGGAACAATGGTGACAACACTTTCCAAACCCCCAAAATTGCCCTTCCAAACTTTTCTTACGCCGCCGGATGGCGCGTCGAGAAGCACCTTCGGTTTATGGCTGATATCAGGAACCTTGGTCGCGCTGATATTGTCGGATTTGGGGATGATGGTGTTTTTGTTTCATTGAATAATGGCGATGGGACTTTCTCTCCAGTCCGCCTCGTTACGACTAGCTTTGGCTACAACAGTTCAGGCTGGAGGTTGGAGAAACATCTTCGTTTCCTCGTTACCAATGGAAATGGGTTACTCGATATCGTCGGATTCGGAGAAAATCAAGTCGAAGTCGCATACAATAACGGGGATGGCACTTTCCAATCCAGTATTGGACTCCTTGAGGATTTCTGCTATGGCCACACCTGGGGCATCGGACATCATCCCCGCCTCTTTGCTGACCTCACTGGAGACGGCAAGCCCGACTTGGTGGGCTTCTCACATCGGGGAGTAGAAGTCGCATTCAACAATGGCGATGGAGCGTTCCAGATCAAGCGGCATGTTTTGGATGATTTTGGCGAAGGTAGTAGTTCAAGAGGTTGGCACTTCGAAAAACATCCGCGATTCGTCGCTGACCTGACGGGCAACGGTTGCGGAGATATCATTGGATTTGGTGACGAGGGAGTATATGTGGCGATTAATAATGGTGATGGTACGTTCCAACCTACAAAGTTTGCCTTAAAAAAAAAAAAATTTCAAATGGTGGTTGGAGGGTGAAGCAGTATCCACGATTTCTGGCTGACATGACTGGTGATGGGCGGGCAGACATTGTTGGATTTTGGAAGGCGGTCTGGGTCAGCTATAACGACGGGAATGGCAACTTCACGGAGCCGAAAATATTAATCCAGGACATCGGGCAACTTTCTCGCCCGTTTCTTGTAAGGTTTTCAACATTATGTTCATTGAAATCAAAGATGGTGCCAAGAACCTGGATTAGGGTAACTAAATTGAGAATGGTACTCAGTGGAAGCAGAAGAAATTTCGTTCCACAACACCTACTTTTATTACTCCTCGGGTTTGCTATGGGAGACTATTAATTGAAAGTCAGAGGAGGATGAGATCGAGACTCCGAACCTTCTTCAACTTCTTCTCCTGAGAGAAATTCCAAACCAAGAGATTGTTTCCTACGTGCTTTCTTGCGTTGGGGTTCTCTGGGCGTGGACTTAAGAAAGACTGCCAACCACCAAGATCATGGCGGGCATCACCAGCCCGACTAGCAGCAACTGCGACGAATAAGGGTGGCTCGTTGGCGGAGACTTGTATGAATCCGACAATAACCCGAAGCTGTCCACGATCTTGCGACGGAGTTGACGAGGATTTATTCAATGACCCAAGCGATTAAACTATTTACTTCAGAACCAATTCCAATCCATTCACGTTTACGTAGAGCCCTCATGTGTTCATTCTCTGGGGAGGTTTGGCAAGGGGAAATCATTTTCCATGTGTTCGATCTGAACAAGTCATTGAGAAAATATTCTTTTACATCTGAGACGAAAAAGGCTCACAAAATTTCTATAGTGAATCGTTTTCCCAACAGCTGTAATTTCCTCTATCTCCTCCTTTGTCAATAGGTCCGGTAACGTTGCTATCTTGCCCAGATTCTTGATTCGATCCGGATTTCCACTCGTAGTTACGACAACGACGCCTTGTGCACGAACCCAGAGCATGAGAGCTGTATTGGCGTCGACTTTCTCTCCGTACGAATTGGAAATACGCTCGGCAATGCGTTCCAGGATGGGCTTCAGTGGCCCGCCACTTGGATGCCGGATAAGAGGCGCTAGTACGCTATAAGACTGTGTGACGATGCCGTGCTTGGCTTGGATATCAAGGACAGGTTTCAGATGGGCGAGGGTGTATGGGTGATATTCGATCTGCCAAATTATCCCCACTGAAAAAAGATTCGAGAGTGGACGGAGTGGCATACCTGGTTCACAACTGGCTTGTACTTGGCCCCATCGAGAACAGCCTCAAGGTCCTGCGGCCTAAAGTTGCTGACGCCGATGCTCTTCAGCTTTCCCTGATCCTTCAACTCCTCAAAAATTTTCCATAAAGCTTTGAGTTCTCCTTTTTTAACGACGTAAGGGTAGTGGATTAAATAGAGATCAGGAATAAATCCTAGGCTATCCAGAGATCCCTGGACGGAGTCAACTACATCCTTCAATGCAATGGGGTCGTCATAGTCTGCAGTGGATACTATGCATGGTAGGGGTTAATGTGGAACCAAGCGTGAGTACTTATGTACTCACGCTTAGACGTAACGTAGACGTTGTCTTTGCTTACGCGAGAACTTTGGATCGCCTCTCCAGTCGCTTTCTCGTTGAAATAAATCTGGGCGGTATCGATAAGACGAATGCCGCTTTCTAGTGCGAGGCGACCAGACTCGATAGCGGAGTGCTGAGCCGAACCAGTTCCATTACCCCAACCAATCCAAGGAATGCTCGTCCCATCAAGGAGGGTGAAAGATCGAATGGGTTCTACTGCCATAGTATTAGTAGAATACGGGGCGCGAGCCAAGCGAATAAGACCATTTCTCAGTGGTCGAAAAGCATTCATGGCCGTGATGAGCAGAAAGGATTGCGGCATAGAATCAAACTTCTCCGCTTATTCCCCATTACCTTTCTTCCAACGACGATGGTCTCGCTAGCATGCGGCAGGCTGGCAAAGAAACTGGTGGGTTTGTCGTCGTCTTGGATTTGTCCTGGAATGCTAGTTCATTCCAGCGAGTGAGGGCCCATTTGCAAGTTCGGCGAATTCATAGGGAGACTTCACAGCCTATTCCGCTAACTTTGCCAGAGGATTCGTTTCGTGCCCACAATTGCGAAAAGCCCGGTCTGGAGGTCCAACTGACGAAACATGAGTTGTTGACCATGTACAGAGAGATGCAGATCATCCGTCGTATGGAAATGGAAGCAGAGGAACTTTACAAGGCTGAACTCGTCCGTGGCTACTGCCATCTTGCCATTGGCCAGGTAAGCTTTATCTCAGATTCTTGTACCAAATACACATGTATCCCTCTCACAGGAAGCCGTCTCGATCGGTCTTGAACACGGAATTGATAAGAATGATCGCGTCATTACCGCCTACCGATGTCATCCTTTTGCTCTATTGCGCGGGGGTACCATCAAAGGTATCGTTGGTGAGCTGCTTGGTCGCCAGTGCGGCATGTCCCGCGGCAGAGGCGGTTCTATGCACCTCTTCACTCCAACTTTCTTCGGTGGTAATGGGATTGTCGGGTCACCTATCCCCGTAGGCGCTGGAGTGGCCCTTGCTCAGAAGTATCGCGGAGAGAAACACTGTACCTTTGCGCTGTATGGAGATGGGGCTAGTAATCAAGGACAAGTGTTTGAGGCTTTCAACATGGTGTGTTTCATGTTGTTACTGAAGGCTATTTTGTTCTGAAAACTCTCTGTTTACAGGCCAAAATTTGGAACCTCCCTTGTGTCTTCATTTGTGAAAACAACCAATACGGGCTGGGGACGTCAGCTGCCCGCAGTTCATCCAACACCGAATATTTCACTCGTGGTGATAAGATTCCGGGACTTCAGGTAGGCGATATTTCAAGTCATACACTTCCGATAAAGCCATCTTGGTAGGTCAACGGCATGGACGTTATTGCCATCAAGCAGGCAGCAGAATGGGCACGCAAACGGACTGTTGAAGAACAGCAAGGTCCCTTCATAATAGAATTTGTCACCTACCGATATCGTGGTCACTCGTGAGTTATTCGGGCTAGCTTTTGGACAAACATTAACAACTCGTCCGTCTAGAGCTTCATTTACCTCCAGCTTGGATGACCCCGACACAAGGTATCGTACCCACGAAGAGGTTGAACAGGTTCGTAGCACCCGCGACCCGATTCGCACACTTCGGCGCTACGCGGAAGATTGGGATGTCGCTACAGAGCAAGAACTCAAACAAATTGATAAGGATGCCAAGGCTGAAGTTGCTGCTGCCGTTTCTGAAGCCAAGGAAAGCTCTGATCCTCATGCCATCGACTTGTGGGCGGACATTTATTCTAAGGGTAATGAACCGCCGTTCATGAGAGGGCGCGAACGAAATGAAGTGAGCCGTTTATCCATGCCAATGACTGGAATTCACCCTCCTCCAGGTACATCATTATTAGATCTCTTTGATTTTTCAGGAATATCATTCTTGCTTCGATCCTCTGTATTTTAAGTTTGGGATGTCTGAAACTCATAACTACAGAAGATTATGACGAACGTGTTCAAGTTAATGCATGATGACCCATACTTTTGTTTGACGTCGACTAAAAGCATATCGACGTCTTGTAATCCGATCCCGTTGTGAATCAAGGTAAATTGCAAACGGCCGGATGACCCACATCCATTATGGACTACAGACTCAACGTTCTCGTCGAGGGAGAGTCTCTCGTATGTCTTATTCGAGTCGCACCCGCAGGCAACGCTTCGGACCTAAAGAAACTTGCTACCGTGAGACATAGTCAACTCACCCCCACAGGTCGACATTGACCTCACCCCTTATATCACGGATGTCAAATCACTGGGCCTCCTCGAGGCGAGCAATAGTCAGCCGCTGCAGCCTTGGGAGACCATCTCCCATTATTGGCCCATTCAACCGCCCGACAACCATCTTAATTTGATTGTCAAGCTCCCAGCTACCGGTGAGTGGTACAGAGCTCCACAAGCATAGCCTACTAACAGGCCCTTCGTCCAGGAATACCGCTTAAACGCTCAAACCCTGAAGACGGTCATGTCGAGCATTTGAAGCGGTCCAAGCTCGCCACCGCCGGTGACCGCGCAACCTTCGGAATACCGTTCAATTCAAAATCGTTCCTCGCAGAGGATTCTTGATGATCGTTGGATGATCGTCCGGAACGAGAGGAAGACATGCCCCCTGTTTCACTCATCTACGACGGCTTTGGTCACTTCAAATTTCTCGACATTTTTCATGGCCACTTGGATGTTCCCCGGACTTTCCGATATAAGTTTGACAGAACTGCAAGATCGGGTCGATGCTTTCGCTGACAGCATGTGTCGTTTCTACACGCACGAAAATGATCGTTGGGACGCTGTTCTTAACTCAATTTTTGCTGCGCGCACTACTACGATCCCTGAACTTTGGCCTGGAGCCATAGGCTCCGCTGTAACAGATGGTCGAGATTGCAGGATAAGTCGCACGGTCGCTTAACGGTCGCATGCAAGGTTTGTACTTACTGAGTTGGTTCGAAGATTCCTACCCTCGGAGTGACTATCGTTGGTGAGCATGAAACGTATGTGATGTTTTCCATTTGTGCTGATGACCAGCATCGTATCAGGCGCCGAACTTAGATTTTATGGCATTGTCTTACTGGGCCACCAGTATCGTAGTGTTGCTTTGACTCCTGCCCTATCGTGCATTGCAGCTACTACTGAAGGCTGGGAACGCAAGGCTCTCTACAATGCCTTTTCTGCTGCGTCAGTTCTTCTAGCTCGTATTCACCAAGACGCGCGGCGATTCGTCACATCTTTGCCACCTGAAATTCCCGATGGGACTCATCATTTTCCTGCTGGCAAAGCTCTGGTTTTCTTGATTTCCAGATCAACTCATTCTATGGCGACCGGCTCCCCTCTCGGCTCCTCTTCAAGGCTCGTACAAAGGGTTCCAATTCGACTATCTTAGTCAAATTTACGCGAAGTTACTCAATCGACGAGCGCCTACAATCCTTGGTTTTGAAGCCCTTCCTGGAGGACGGTGTGCTAATAGTGCTATAGCGATGAAGTTTCTTGCCTCTGCAGTTCCGATTACTGAGTCGACCCAGGTTACCGTCCATCGCGAGCGGTGGGCAAAGGTGTTGCTTGAGCTTGTTCAAGCTTTGCATAAGGAAGGTTTTGTGCATGGCGATTTACATCATCTGCGTGGGGGACATCATGATGCTCATCGACTTCGATTGGGCGGGTAGGGAGGGGAGAGCGGCTTATCCTCATTTGCGTCTGAACTCTGCCTTGCTCGACGGCCGTGTCTCTAAGGACCTCAAGATCACGAAAGAAGATGACTTGCGGGTTTTGACGAATATGTTGAAGAAGCTCACAGTACTATTTCTTTGTAAATATATTTTTTATCTGAATCGGAGTGTACTTAGTTCTTCAGAGTACAACTTTGAATCAGCCCTCAAATTACGACTTTGTTGATTATGGAAGAAAAGGTTACGCAGTTAACCGACCTTCGATGGACAGTAGTCGAATATTTGTTGATGTTTGTCAACTTTGAAATTCCCAACTTCCATCAAGAGACGAAATTCCATAAATGAAGGATGTGGAGGGCGTTTTAACGATGATACAGAGGAGTCACCCCCTTCTGGTTATCCACTTGCAGAAGGACAACTTATAGCGCATGATTTTCCTTGTTGTGGTTTGTATCTCATATAATCACATTTTGAGGCTGAATTTGCTCTATCGACAGACTACAGCTGTCAGAACGACAACAATGGACTGACAATAGCAAACCAACTCTTCACCAATAAGCAGGTAATAATTAATTCACCTCCGAGCGACCATTGTCTTAGATTCTCACAGTAGGATTGGCCCGCAAATACGATTGGCAAGGTGATGGTCACTCGTGAGCCAGGTTTGGCATTATGTTAAACCCTGGGTGATAAGTTGCCTAATAGATGAACTGAAGTGAATTCTTTTCCCTGTATTCCGTTACCCCGTGGATGAAATCAACATTCTTGCAGGTTCTTTTCAATATTCCCATTATGCTGCATATCCATATTCTTTTACCTCTCAAGTGAATTATTTATCAGGAATACAAGACCACAGCCGACAACGTCCGGGTCAGTCGACGTTGCTGAAGGTGTGACCGTTCCGCGACGAGGCTTACTCCCATTTGTTTAGATGTTCTATATCAGTTGTTGATAATTATAACTGGGCACCCACACGAGGCGGACAAATGGTGTCGCACCCTTCTTGGCCTCCGCATTTGGGACCTGCCATACCGAGGCGTACAATCGCCATGACCTTGTTTAATTCCGCATGTGTGTATCATTTTTAATATTTATCTGGCAAAAGCACATCTAATAAATATTTTAGCATGTCCCATACCAACATCGATATACCCTTCTGCTAGCAGTGTGTTGCATCATTCATTTATCACCGATACAAATTACCAACCGGGCTTTAAGTGGTGTTTGTTTCGGCGCTTTTTGTCACGGAAAACAGGATCAGCCAAGATGGTGACGTGAGTGACGATCGAGGTGGATTTAAAAAGGACTGGGTGGAAATTGGAGTCTTCTTGTCATCCTTTCCCTCATGTCCCACCCATATCCAATGGGATGGGCACTCACAGCTCTACTTCTTCTCATTTCAGCATCGTTTGTGCAGACGACGATTATCGACATCCCATATACCGACGAACGTGTTCTTGTTACTCCGAAAACCGACTGGTATGTTATCAGCTCTTTAGAAGGATATTTCTCATCCGATTCCAGGTCTTACTGGAGTTATAACGGAACTGTAGCCTGTCCAGGTATATGGACAAGTGCAGCAGACGAACAGCACACAATCAATCTCAATTTTACAGGGTAATGAAGTTATTAATTGATCGAACACACTAGTTCATTTGTTTCTGTGGAATTTTAGGGTTGGAGTCACTGTCTACGGGTATGCCGACCCCCGAACAGCCCCTTGGAAATTCCAAATCGATAACGAACCTCCCGAAGTTCTATCACTTCAGGCAAATACAGATTGTAAAGTCATCAAAGACCGCCAAGGCCTTAGTAATGGGAAACATCGAGTGACATTGACGCCTCTAGAGAAGAGTTTTGTCCTAACCAAGTTCAGGTACGCTTATTCGACCTGACTTCCATGACATTGTTAAGTGTCATTCGATCAGTGTCACTCAAGAAGACAAACCTCCATTAACAACCGGAGAAATCGTTGGGATTGTGATTGGAGGTGTATCCGTTCTTTTGGCTGTCCCTGGCGTTTATTTCGGATACAAGGCATTGTCGCAAAAAAAGAGGGAAGAAGAGAAAACCTAATAACCCTAATTTGTGTCGTACTGATTTGTGAGGAAGTGTATGGTGTCTCACGAAATTCTCATGAAATTTATGATTTTTATGTGGCACAGACTTGGATGTGCACTCAAGGCATGCAAGGGTAATCGTGAATGCGATCCAATTTTCAACTCAAAGTCAGGTTTTATTTATTTATTTTGCAAGATCAATCGTTCATTATCAGGATGTGAAAGGTCCGCTTGCCATTCTGGAGAGAAAAGCGACTTTCCCTGACCTGTCCATCTTCGGAAACGGATTGTCGACGTCCTGAGCGGGTGTGGATTCTCATGGTCATGGGAAATTAGGATGAGAACCTCGACCGATTACCGGGAGCTACTCTTTCTTGGGTGGAAGGAAAGCTTGCTTTCCCGGCACTCGGACGTTCTGAAAGATATTGAAGAATGGATACACACTCCTGGAGACGAATCTGAACACATTCCATGGCTGAATACCGGCCGTCTTGTATGCCGGCAAGTGGCTCGTATCAACGATTCACTGAATGGCTCGATGCAGTGAAGCGATATGGAACGGGTATTTCAATGTCGTTTTAAGCCGCGAAGTTGCTTGTTAGTCCAATCTCAAAAATAGAAATCGTTGGACCGATTGTCATTGTCATCGATGCGCTTGACGAGAGTGGCAGCAACGAAGGGTGGTAGAAGTCGCGAGGATCTGGCCGACACCACCGTCAAGGAATTTATCCGTCTACCTCTCTCCGTGGAGTTATTAATTACAAGTCTGTGGAAGCAGACATCGAAGCCTTCATTGAGACCAAAATACGCGCACCCTCAACATCTGATTTTGCGGCGAACGACGCAGCGTTGAGGCTCTGCTGGGTTCCTGCTCTGAAATCCTGGATACATTGGACGTGTTTTCAATTTTGCAGTCTGGATCCAGATCAAATTCGTAGGTCTTCCCAAATTTGTATGCCACCAGTAACATTGCAGCAACAATAAAGCCGCAGTTGAACTGAAACACAGAATCTATTTTACCCTTCCTAAAATTCATTATAAAGGCCATTTTAAATGTCAGGATTTTCTGTCCTCATGGCTTCCAAAACATTTGCATTACTTCTACTCCTTGGTACCTACAGTGCTGCTCAGACTTCACAGGGATGCCTTTGGGCTAGTACGTAGTATCCTTGTGACCTCTGAGTCTCTGACTTAAAATCCCCACATCCAGGTCTTGCTACAAAGGATTGCGACTCGAAACCTTGTCCTCACGACACTGTTGAAGTCGGCACAGGAAAAGCCGGGGCTTGCAGTCCAGGTAATGATCCGAGTCTGTTATCACTTTTCTCTCTCAAGTCTATCCCAGATGAAACGCAAATATGTGAAAAGGGGCAAAGGAAACTTTGTTGCCCCAGGACCCTTCAACTGCGCAACTGCGGTTGGCAAGGAACGGGTAATTCCTTCTTTGATAAATACCCTTCTACACTAAAGCTCCATTGCTTTCGATAGCACCCTTATGCCGTCCGATCTGCCCTCGGGGCCAAACGAAAATAGCCGAAGATGGTTGGGGGGGAGGAAATCACTGTACCGTTGGGTGCAAGAATTTCTGCTGCGAAGTTTTGAGTTAAAAACCCGCGGGAGAACTACGGGATGGTATTGGCGAATATCAGATACCTTCTTGATAATAAAGACTCGAAAGCTTGATATTGTCAATATTCATTTGACGAGTCAAGAGATCTTGTTTCTCGTCTGTCATCGCTTCCTCTGCCTTCATGAACAGCAACCACACTTATGATTGGCTCCTCCCCAAATGGGACGAATATCTTGACTCGATCCAACATAAAGACAATGGGCTGCACAAGTACTCAATTCCACCTCGGCAAGTATGCAGATTAGAGGCAGATTAGCAAATTGTTCATAGAAAACTTATAGAGTTCGTGACGTCCGCAAGTGTTGAATTTTTCCAATTGTATAGATACAGATTATGTGGATTTGGCAACAAGGCAACAAAGCAAGAGGGAAACTGAGGCTATAGAAAAGCCTGGTTCATCAATAGTCCATTGTTTGTATAAAAATGCCTGAAGAAGTATTGCAAAAAAACGTCCATAAAAGAAATCGTATCGTAAGAGGAAAACTTAGGCTACAGAAAAACCTGGTCCATTGTCCGGGTATTTTCTTTTATGGACAGTTTTTGACAATACTTCTACAGGCATTTTATACGGACAATGGACGAGGCTTTTTTCTGTGGCTTCAGTTTCCCTCGATTTCTTTTATGGACGGTTTTTTTGCAATACTTCTTCAGGCATTTTTATACGACAAAATCTCCAGCATATCGTAAGGCACACACAATGCGGACGCCTGTCGTAAAGGAGAGAAAGTTAGTATCAACACAGCCTAACGAAATTTGCTACGCACCGCACATTCTTGTCTAACTTGCCCCACGCGCGTTCACACAAAACGCCCCATCCCAATATCCCCATCGAAATCAGGCTCTTGCAAGACTTGCCTGAGAGTCATCCCTCTTCTTCAAGCACTATATGACTGCCATTGGCGTGATGAGTCGGGTGACCTCCTCCGGATCGAAGATAACGGCAAGCCGCAATGTTTTTTGGTGGCTGTCTCGTGATCAATGGCAACCAGGCCTTGGCCAAAATCTCGTCCTCCCCGCCGATTTCCCACATCGCAGGACCATCTAGCTCATCAGGGTCGTCGTCTAATACGTTAGGGTTGGAAGCGGTCGAACCGAGAATGAATGGATGTCGAAGGGAGGCTATAAGGTCGCGGGCCGTCTTCCCGTTGTGACTTTATATTACGTGGCCAGAGATTGCTACCGCCTCAAAAAGTGTTTTGTCGTCCAAAAGATATGTTTGCACGAGAGTTGTGAGGATTGTTCGGTTAATGAATGGTTTGTTGGCGAAAGTCCCGCGAATGGGATCTTGAAAGAGCTGTTTCCAGCACCCTCCTTGGCCGGGAGAGACGAGGGTCCTAGATTTTCTAGCCATGAGCTAAGTAGAAAGACGTTAGAAGAATTGTGGAAATTTCTGGAGAGTACGCACGAACCAATTCAGTGAGGATGACCTTTGAAAGCGGTTGGAGTGACTTCTGTTATTATTTAAGACGAGCATTGAGGGTAGAGGCTGGCATGGGAGTCTGCCTGGGACAACTTTAGAATATGTCTAACATATATTGAATTTTGTTCCGCACTAGAGTGGGAACTCGACCAAGTCTCTCGCAACAAATCAGCACTGGTTTCTTTCAGAGAGAGGAGCAACTCACAGAAATCCTCCTCACCACCAGAACTCACGATGTTGATCAAGTCAATAATTCCTTTCATTATCTCACGAACCGCACGGCCTCACGTTCTCTGAGGAGGGATGTAGAGACCATGTTCCTCATAACCGACGTGCCCGTAGGCTGGATTCATAGTGACACCGCTGTAAAGATGGATGGCAGCATGTATGTTGCTGTGCATCAGCCATTATACGGACTTGGTCGCTGGAAATACAGGAAGTGCATCGAGCCGGCAGAGAGGCGTGAGATTATCTGACTCATCTGATAGATAACTCCTGTTCAGCCGACATCTCCTGACCCTTCTAACTCATTTCTAGCTCATGGCTTCTACTAGAAAGTCAAGAACTGTCGCCCGGCCAAGGAGGGGCCTGGAAGATACTGTTCCGCAATCCCATCGTCGGGACTTACGCCGACAAACCATTCATTAACCGGATGACAAGTTTCACATTCGATAAATCACTTACGTGTCTCACAAACCGTCTTTTCTCCTGTACTTCATGCTTCTGTATACTTCGGTCCCTAGCTACTTTTTGTTCGCTCAACTATCTGACGCGAACAGAAACGAAATACTTATCAGAGGGGGAAAAAAACATAATACTTATATTCCTCTGAGTCCGACAACTTCGACGTAGTTATGCAGAGAATGAGCGCTTAGCGCACCAGGGAGAAAGCTGCAGCTGCATACTGCGTCTTTACAATCTTGCAGTAGCGCATCTTTGTCCTGAAGTAATTTGTGCCCACGGTATATTAGCTTTCAACTCTTTCTTCGTTCGTCAGCTGGGAACTTTCAGTTGACATCCTTATGGTGGGACCCCGCGCGGTGCTCATGTGTTGTTGATCCATGGAAGTGTCTGTCCAATCACGCAAATTGAACCCTGGGGCTCGTGCCACTTCCACAGCATGGTACTGGATGCGGGGCCTAATCAATTAATCATGGCCGAATTAACGGCAGTGACACTTCATGCATGGCATGACGCACCTTACTGACTATTGTTCCTTGCTAACTAACCACTGCGGCCATGACGACCGTTTAAACCGATGAGTTCTTCAATCGAGTATAATACTTACGAATGCTCAGGGGACCTCCTCTCACCCGTCCGGCTGGTAGGCGTTGCGGTGGGAATGGCTGTACAAGGGAATCGTTGACAAAAAAGACTCGGTTGTCGAGGGGAATGTGTCATAAACTGACACATTTCTCATATATTCGCGTAAACAAACACTGCACTGTCAGGCTGTGGCCAAGCTGTGGCCCTTTTGCATTGGTTTGTCGAGTCCTTTTCTGTGTCCACCCAACTTCTTACGACATATATTCCCAAAAAAGCAGTGTCAATTAACACTATGCACAGGCCTCGGGCCATATGTCCCAAGCGGGTCTGTCCCGTTCTCGCCCCGCAGGTGATATGTCAGATGCCATGGCTTTGTTTTTGCTTTACTTAAATTGTGCTTCGTTTCCACCGTTAATGCCCAATGACTCCCGACTCATCATATAGCATCTTCAGCAATGTTGGCAGCATCACTATGGGCACTACAACTATCAAGACTGGACCTGACCACAGCCAAATTGTCATGAATGTCAATCCTTACACAAATCACGGCCAACATGTATCTGGTGGAGGAATGGAAATCTACGGTGAAGGACGACGAGCAGTCAGCGAACAACCGCCACAGATGATCCCAGAATCAAGACCAATTCGCGAATGGTAGGTGACTTGAAAGTTTTCCCCAACTATTGCGGACTGAACTGTTCACAACAGGGTCGAAAGCGCTCCGGTTCTGGTCGAACCCCAACCATCCCAAACTCGGCCACAGCCTTCTCGAGACTCGGATGTCGGACGACGAGCAGTCAGCGAACAACCGCCAAAGATGATCCCAGAATCAAGACCAATTCGCGAATGGTAGGTGACTTGAAAGTTTTCCCCAACTATTGCGGACTGAACTGTTCACAATAGGGTCGAAAGCGCTCCGGCTCTGGTCGAATCCCAAATTCGGCCACAGCCTTCTCGAGACTCGGATGACCCTCCTTTCGATGTCAAGGCAACAAATGATAACTTTGTTGAATTGTGGACAGACGCACTTGAAAAATACAAAGAAAAGACTGGTTTCGACATCCAGGATCGAAAAAACGAATTCGTCCAACTATTTGAAGACTGCGAGGACAGTGGTCATGCCCTTGCTGTGCTAGAAAGGCTCCCAGTCTTCAGGAAACCTGTCGCACGGACTTCGTGGATGAAAATTAAAGACTCTCTCAAGAAGGTACTCGACGTGGTGATCGTCCTGAACACTCTGGCAGCTGAAGTGGGGAATGTTGTATGTCAATACTTTAACAATTTACACTTTCCTTCTCACAAAGAACTTGAAAGGCCCTCCCCCACTTTGGGAAACTGATCTTCGTTGGAACCGGTCTCCTTTTGAAGGTAAGTGAGTCTTGGTACTCGTATTCATGGTCTGAATGCTCGACTTTCTCTGCTAGGCGTCGAGGGATATTACAAAGCAAAGTGACGCTCTCGAAAAGTTGTTTTCGCGCCTTGCCGCTTTCCTCTCGCGGCTGGAAGTAAGAGGGAGAGCGAGGATCCAACCGAGTTCCAAGCGGATTATTATCAAGATTCTGGTTGAACTTCTGAATGCTCTTGCGATCGCCACTGTCATGGTGAAGTCGAAGTTTTGGAACAAATGTGAGTCCTGTTAATTGCCAAGCTATCTCAACTCATCGAGTTCTAGTCAAAACGGTCACTAAGAAGGTGCTTTTTGACGAGGATGAGATAGATAAAGTACTGTCAAGACTCTCGGATCTTACAGAAGAGGAATCAGCCATGGTGTTAGCAGAACTTGCTGCATCCCGTGCCGGTGGGTACTCCCGCTGAACTTTGGCGGCCGGAGTTAATGATACTTGCGAGTAGATTTTACTAACCTCGCAAAGGAGGTGGGAGGATTGGACGCTGATATCAGAGGGTTGGCTTCGCAAATGCGTTCTGTTATTGGGATAGGCAACCTTGACAGTAAAGAGCTGATTCAGCTTTCTTCGCTTCTGCAGTCAAGTAAGTTGCAATGATGTATTGAAATAATACTAATCGCTGTCCTTCTCTTCGCAGCGAGGACAGAAGACAGGACGGAAGTTTTGGGGGTTCTGAAGCTCTTAAAGATAGGTGCGCTCCTCCTTCCAACTTTAGTATGAACATACCCAACTTATGTTTCTTTCATCTAATTAGAAAATGATGGAACACAAACTACTTTGAGCCGCATTGAAGCTGATTTGCAAGAACGTATGTCGTCTGAAGCATTCCTTATTCGAATCTCTCATGCTCTTCGTCCTTCAGTCAGAAATTCTTTGGCTCGCGATCGAAGCAGTGCGAATGCTCAACTTGAAGCAAGTCACGAAATTTCTAGAGAGTAGGTTGGCTGAAGTTTGTTCCTGGTCCTGTGCTGATTCATTGGCACCAGCGGCAACCATTCTGCAAGCGGCAAGTCTCAATATCCATGCCAAAATAGTCGTCATTGTTAACTTCATCTCACGATAGGCCGCATGCAAGACGCATATGAAAATTATGCGAATTATGGTCAACATGTGACGGGAGGAAAGGTCGAGATTCGCGAACCTCAAACTACAGCTCCTCCAGTGAGCTTTGGTTCTCGGCGGCCAGAATGGCCCACTCCGATGTCTGCTGGTAAGCGCCAAGTGCCATTCGCTTGCAGGGCTATTAATCACCTGATGCAATTTCAAAAGGAACCAGCAGAGACACATATGGACCTTACGCCAATTATGGCCAACATGTAACGAAAGGAGACGTCTTAATCTATAGGCCAAAGATGAATGTTCAGCCTGAGACGTGATCAAATTATTTATTTTTGCTTTGGGAATTTACATGGGAAGGTGGGTGATTCAATTTGCGCCTCCGAGTTGACATTCAAGTTGATCTTCGCATTAGATTGGATTCTATCATATAATTTATAACCACTTACCTTACGTCTTGAGCGCCTGATTGACAGTCTGTGAGAGAATGTATGGAACCCCAGCGCTAGATCAGTGCTGAAATATACGCATGAGTTTCACTATCAATGACTCGACGCTTTATTGAATGGTCAACGAATTGGCAGAAAGTATTAAATTGCATTAAAAAGCTATTACAAAGCTATTCCGAAAGGAGGCTGTATTGCTATTGGCATTCCCCTTGTTTCCAACTTTCAAGATCAAATGCCGATATTAAGGTACACAACTCAAAACCAGTCCGGGTCAAGTGGCTGCACTTGGGGTAGGTCGTTGCTCTCGGGTGAATTTTGAAGGCAGGTACAGTCGTGGACGAACTCGACCTACACCAGTTTGTTCAGAAATCTCGGGAACGTAACCGGGCGGAGGTGCCGATGGCGAGGAATCGTAAGGGTCGAACTGTTGCTGGCCTGAATGACTGTTGGGAGCGCTATCACTGCTCGTCGGGTATGTGGATCCAACAGATAGAATTGTATGTCTGAATGGCGGGTTGGTCTCCACTGATCGATTATCCCGGACTAAAAAAGAAAAGATGAGTTGAAGAAATCGTCATCGAGGATACACACGTACAGCTGGTAACTCTTGTTTCGTCCAAGTCCTCTCTCCGTCTGCTCCGGCCTCGCCACCAGAGCAAGACGGCTATTGCTAAGATGAGGAGGGCGGCTGCACCCAAAGCGGACCCAACCATGGTGCCGGTGTTGGGACTCGATGAAGGTTTTTCGGGAGGTGGACCGTCAGGATGTTTGTCAGGAGGTGTAGGGCCGATGGGGGGTGACAGGTTGTTATCTCTCGAAACGATAAAATAGTCGAGGAAAAGGGAGTCGGAAGTGATGAGGTTTGTCACGACCAGAGTATGTTGGCCATTTGGGAGCAGAGGGGATGTATAAAATCGCGTACTGTACTGAACAGTCGGCCTCTGCACGGCTTGATAGGTAACTGATGAGCCGCCATCAATGGAATAATTCGACTGTGGTGCAAGCTTTTGAGCATCGCGTGGCCCGAGTGTACCGTAGACAGAGACCTGGACACCTAATAGAGAGGATATTCAGAACAGATCTATACATGTCGAATGAGTGGGTCTCCGCTCACCTTGAAAAGCAAGTGTTGCGGTTAGACCAGAGTCGTTTGCCGAACTCGTTGTCCCGTTATACTCGTTGGAGCTACCTGCACGAGCCCATCCAGACGAGTAAACCAATGCAGGGTCGCGATCATCGAGGATTTGGTTAATCGCCATCAAATCATCAGATCGTCAGTACAAGTCGTGGTTGAGGTATAAGTAGTTGCGGTCAAGGGGGAAGGTGAACGTGCCAGGTTTGACCCGGGCGTTTTATTATCATGCATCATGAGGCAATTCAAACCTGAGGCCTGTCAAATTTATGTAAAGGGCATAAAAGGGCCTTGTCAACGAATCAACGATGCCTAACAACACCCGATACATTGTGCGCTTGTCAACATGATATCAGGCTTTGTCAGTGTAAAATCCGTCAGAAAGTTTTGAATCTTGAGGCCTGAGGTGCGACTGTCGATAGTAGTAGTAACTTGACGCAAACAATTGTGAGTCGATGTGACTGTGCCATCATCAATCTGCCGCCACCTGTAGCGGTCTCGTAAATCTTAAATGTTTCAACATCAATTAATACAGTTCATAACGCATAAGCTCATAATGCATATGTCTCATAATGCATCATGATTGGGCGCTTCCCAAGTTGGCCAAAATTTGTAGCTCATAACACATAATTCTCATAATGCATAGGGAAAGGGTGGGGACAGACACAATGCATTATGAGATAATATCGAGTAGAGGCACCAGCGCCAATGTAAGGGAGAACAAAGGTCACTAACCCCTTGACTCCCCATATCTCCATACCGAAATCTTACCATCCCAACCACCGCATGCTACATATTTATCCATTGGACTAAAATCAACGGAACGGATCCCTTGTTTGTGTCCAACCAATGTGCACTTTAAGGAGGCGTCTGCGATATCCCAAATACGTGCGGTGTTATCAACTGAACCAGTCACGACCCATCGACCATCTGGGGAGACAGCTACCTCACGAATCCTGTCCTGCAAGGGACTCGTTAGAAGGGAGACAACAAAAGAAAGATGAGAAGGACAAACTGTATGGCCAACAAATCTCAAAACCTCGACAACTCTTAAACCATCGAATCCAGGCTGACCGAGATCCCAATATTTTAGTGTTTGATCACGACTACCAGTCACCAGGCCTCTTCCGTCCGGGGTAAATGCAACACAGGTAGCCGATTCGAAATGGGCTCTCCATCTCCTTACCAACTTCAATGTGCGAACGTTCCATAACCTGAGCATACCATCATCGTCGGAAGCCACGACGTACTTTCCATCAGGACTGAACGTGACGGCTACAGCCCAGAATTTTTCACAAACGGGGTCCCGAAGGATACTCGAAGACCCATCGCGCATCAACCAGATACGCACTCCAGTAGGGCACCCGACGTTCGAACATGATACAACGAAGCGACCGTCGGGGGAGAAGTCGACGGAGGTATTCACCGAAACTTGGTTGGCTCCAAGGATATTTCGGACACGTTTTTGTTCAACTTGCCATATCTGTAGAAAAAGCTTGTCAGGAAAGAAAGTGATTATAACTGAAGGCATGACAGTACAATTGTTCGTCCAGAATTGTGCCCCGTGGCGAGATATACCCCATCTCCAGGAGAAAAAGACAGATAATTTATATATCCTAGGTATCTGTTGGCACTGGCGTGTGGATCTGCAAACATACTAAAGCGAAAAGGTCAATATGGATGGAACCAATTTTTCAGAATCATATTTTTTACTAACCAAACCTTTTTCCGCTTTGCCACGTCATAGATATAAGTCTTTTGAGATTCCCATCCAAGGCGACATAGTCCAACGGCTAGATATTTTCCATCTGGTTTGAATTTCACAGCAGCTGTAACGCTGTCAAATGGCCATTCGTATTCCAATTCCACTTGCAGTGTAGGCCCGTCAACTGCGACGGTATGAAATTTGACGGAGCACTGAGCTTGAGTGGGTGTGTCTTTGGCAGGAGAAAAAGTAGAGGAGTTTGGTGGTGCCATGTCAGATAGATGGAGCTGTTCTGTGGAAACACCGAAGGTAGGGGCGTTAGGCTGGGTGCGCCATGAACTAACACTAGAGGTGGTTGAGCCTTGCTGATGGGGAGATAATCCTGGAAGTCTTCGTCGGCATTTGGGATTCAAAACGGGCTGAGGACCGGTAGATGAACTCTCAGCATTGCTTGCGGGAGACACTGTCACGACAGCTCCTGCAGCAAGATTCGACCCCGACACTGTATTCGCACCAACAGCGCTGGTTCTTTGAAAGCTCTCCTTGCAGTGATCGCATGCAGTGTGATACAATCGTGCAACTGACGAGCCGTCAGTCGACCGTACCCAACCCATAGAGAATTTTACACGTACATAAATCCTCGTATCCTTTAAGCTTCTTCTGGGCAGCAGCCAGCTCCTCGGTGAGTGTGTGTGCCCTCAGATGAGACGGAAAATCTGGTTTGGGTTTACAAAAATTGTTGAGCGAAACAAATAACAATTTCGAAACAAACACAAATTTTCGTATTCTCTGAGTTTCTTCTGCGAGGCAACCAGCTCCTCGGTGAGTCTCTGTGACTTCAGACGAGAAAGAAAATCTGGTTGGACAGTTGTGCTCAT
>Ga0307517_10003947_pt1 | contig 22973 bp, 17 predicted proteins | sample 23_EM_MG_FD_194515 | JGI IMG/M metagenome (GOLD analysis project Ga0307517, IMG submission 194515) | Populus trichocarpa ectomycorrhiza microbial communities from riparian zone in the Pacific Northwest, United States - 23_EM | ecosystem: Host-associated > Plants > Roots > Unclassified | place...
TGCTCGGCGCTTCTTTTAGAAGTTTAATTTTTTGTTCTCTCGAGTTTTTACAAGTTTTCCCACTAAAATAATTTGGCCTTGAACTTTGTTATTTTTTCATTTTTTTTTTGTTTGTTTTTTTTGTCCTGGCATTATATTTTTTGAATTTCCTTTTGTTTTCATCAAATAGGCTATTAAATTTTAAACTTAATGATTTTTTTGCTTTCTTTTCCATGGATTGTTTTAATTTTATATTACGGGTCAAATTTTAATAAATTTAACTTGAATTATGTTGAATTATCATCACGTGTTATTTTTTTTATATTGAGAAAAATTAGGCCCAGCGTGACGTATAGTTTATTGTATAAGTGTGGATGAATGATAAATAGCACAACGCAGCACCGGTGTCATCTAGTTTCCTGCATAATATAATAATTGTCGATGATCCATTTATTGACAAACGCATCATCTTCTCTACAACTCACGATGCACGCCCCGTAAGAGTTTCATCAATGTTTTATAGTTATATATGGGCCAATAATTACTTGCTGGCTAGAAATAATTTGGTGTTTTAGGTTAATTTTCCTGTATATAGATTATGCATATTTCAGAAGTCATGAAATTAAGGATGGAAAGAGAAGATTTAGGGTTACTGAAGACTTACATTGTCGTTAACTTCAGAATACATGAAATTAGTTAAGGTATGCACAAACTGACTCGGATATCCATATTAATAATTAAAAAAAAAATAGGATAAAAAAGAAAAGTCCTTTGATGATGATACAATTGAAATTTTATTTTTTTATCAAGAAAAAAAAGTGATAAAAGAAGAGATGAGTATTTTAAAAATATATAAATATTAATAATAATTTATACTTTTTATTAGATGAGTGTCTTTCAGCTTATTTTTACTTGAATCTTAATTTTGATTGTTATTATTAGTGTTATTTTAAGAAAAATAAAAGAGTTGAAAGGAAAAATAAAACGAAATAACATGCAATAAAAGCTTTTAAGGATAGTCACTTCATCTATAAAATTAATAATCATATATAAGCAAAATTAAAAATAATATTTTATTCTTAATAAACAATACAAGATAAATGTATTTCTTAATAATATTTATATGTTAGTCTACGAATAAAGTAAAATTAATTATAGCTAATAAATATTCAACGAAACCCCAGTCAAGCATGCAAAAGGCAAATAATATGGACAATCAGGGCATTGTAGAAAATTCAAATCAGGGGACACCGCAGGGACAATCTCGTCCCGAGCCTTTTTTGACTCCTCTGCCCTGCAGATCACTTTCCCTATTTCTTCTTTTAGTAATTTTTAACCTGTGTGTTTTTTTTTTTAATCACCAAGCTCGAAATTAAATAATTAATCACTGTCTGTCTTTTTTTTTTTTTCTTACCTTTTCAGCGTAAATCTTAATTCCAAAAACTCCATTAAATCCACACCGACCCTTCCATGGAAGACCCGAAGGGCACCCACATGCCTTCGTTGTTTTCTCAACTGTTTCTGTGTCTTTCCAAAAGATAAATAATTCTTAAAATAAAAACAAGTTAAATTAAAAGAATAATAAAATAAATTTCATTAATTGAGCCCTGCCAATTTTTAGGCTCTTGGCACCTTCCTCCCCCCTCCTCAATATATACATGCTTTAGCACCTCCATATCCTCCTATCCCCTCCTCTCTCTGCACTTTCTCTTTTCATGGTCTTGTTGGTTTATCAGAAGTTTTAGCTGATAAATTACACCAACATTGCCATTGCCTTTCTTTAATTCCCCCATAACTAATACATTCCTTGGTGGGATTAGTGGCAAGAAAAAGATCTCCATTTTGTAATTATTGCAAAAGAGATCTGTTTCTCTCTGTGTTTTTGTTTATACATTCACCAGACTGTTAATATGGTGAAGTTTGCGAGGCTCATTTCAATGGCTCCTTTGCTATTGCTTCTCTGTTTCCCTCTTGCTTTTGCCGGTCATGACTATGGTCAAGCTTTAAGTAAGAGTCTTCTCTTCTTTGAAGCTCAAAGATCTGGTTACCTCCCCCATAACCAGAGAGTGACATGGAGAGCTAATTCCGGTTTGAATGACGGCAAGGCTAGCGGGGTAAGCTTGACATCCTAATGGGTTTTTTCTGCTTACATTGGCCAGTTGGGGTTTCTTTGTCACCGCAAAAAATATAATGCGTTTGATGGTTTAAATTGTATTTTTCTAATTGCAGGTGGATCTGGTAGGAGGGTACTACGATGCAGGGGACAATGTGAAATTCGGCTTGCCAATGGCATTCACAATTACCATGATGTCATGGAGCATAATTGAATATGGGAAGCAATTGGGTTCAAGTGGTGAACTGGGCAATACCATGGATGCTGTTAAGTGGGGAACTGACTACCTTATCAAAGCTCACCCTCAACCCTATGTTCTTTATGGAGAGGTAGCTTTCTTTCCTTTTCCCCTTTCCCAAAATTTATTTGATTACTATTATCTTGGCATCTCTTTTTCTAGCCCAACTTGCAAAGTTGCAAGTGTAAAAACATGCTAAAGAACTTGCTACATATCAAGGATTTTTCTTGGTTTTAGTCATCTCCTTGTTCTTGACTAAAACCAAGAAAACTTGGATCCCAAATCTGACCTCGTTTGCAGCTCGAGCTATATAAGTGTAACCCAGAATGGAGAGTGTGCTGATTATCAAGTTAAACCATTTCATAATGACCACCACCTATTTCCGGGAAACAGTTTCTTTCTTTATTAATTTCTCAAATTCCTTTTGGGTTGCCCTTTTCATTTTGTCCTTTTCAAAGAGATTATATCTTGCTTTAACTGAAATTGATACCCCATCAGACCATAAACAAAAACACAAATTAAATAATTGACACCACTAATAATTTAATGTCATGTCTTGTAACGATTTTTGTTGTTTTCTTGATAAGGTTGGGGATGGCAACACTGACCACTACTGCTGGCAAAGACCAGAGGATATGACCACTGACCGTAGGGCTTACAAGATTGACCCAAGCAATCCTGGGTCGGACCTTGCTGGTGAAACAGCCGCCGCAATGGCCGCCGCTTCCATCGTTTTCCGCCACTCTAACCCTACCTATGCCAATGAGCTACTCACGCATGCACATCAGGTAAAGTTTTTCTCTTGGCGTATTTTAGCAAAACTGTTTTTCCTGCGTATGGTAGCCGTGCTTTTGTTAGCGTAGTGTGTGTGTGTGTGTGTGTATTAGCTTAGCCATTTTAACAAAATTAACAATTACTAGTACAATAATTGTTTTTTTTCTTTCGGCGGAAAATCTTCACTAGGAAAGTCAAGATGTTTGCTTGGGTGAATTTTGATTTTATTTTTTAAAATTTGCATTTTTTTTTTGAAGAGCTAGCATATGATTTTAAAAAACAGCGTAGCTAGGGAAATATCACAGTTTTCACCACTTCTGTTTAGAAAGAATAGAAATGGGCTTTCATAAACTAAGAGAAAAAAAATTGAAAGAGGTCATTGTTAGTAACAATGGTGTTCGGGACCAAAGAGTTTTGTGGTAAAGAACTTTATAAAAGAAAAGGGTGCCTTTCTGTCACTCTCCTCCATCAATGGAAAGAGGTAGGGGAGCGAAAAGAAATTGCTTGCCGTTATTTTATCTCTTGTCTAGTCTCATAATAATCATTACCTTTTAACTGTTAAAAAACAGTGTTAGGGAATGTGTTACCAGCCAGGGTAAGAATTTTTTAAAATAATATATTAAAATAATATTTTTTAAAAATTATTTTTAATATTAATGCATTAAAATTATCTTAAAACATATAAAAAAAAAATTTTAAAAAAAAAAATCAAAATTCCCACGGAACACTGTTTGCGTAGAAAAAAATGCGGCCGTTATTATTAGCATTTAGCAAAACTTGAAGAACGTAGGAAATTAAAATATAAGATCACTTTTCCCCCAATCAGGATCTTGGGGTCATGCTTGCCCGCCTATCACGGGCACTGTCGTCTGACCGTACATATTAACCGTACTCGAAGATCTAAACCGTCCACGTGTTACGATCCATTTAAAGTGTAGATAGCTGTGTCCTTGTGTCACGAGATACCTTTGTCGGTGGTTTCCTCTCCCTTGACTCACAACCACACAGTATTATCATCCCATTCTCTTCTAGCATTTTCGACAATTCCCTAAGTACCCTTCATTGTATATTAAATTATATTAACTACCACTGAATTTTTTTTTTCTTTTGCTTTTTCGGTTTTCAGCTATTTGATTTTGCAGACAAGTACAGGGGTAAATATGACAGCAGCATTTCTGTGGCCCAGAAATATTACCGCTCTGTTAGTGGCTACAACGTAAGTAAAATAAATTTGAAGTTGATCGAGAGTAGCCAGTTTATCATGTGTTAAAACAAGCCTGCTAAAATATTAATCCATGATGAAATCATTCGTGATGAGTTATTTGGTTCTTAATTGCTGGTACATGTTCTCATGTTTTATTTTGATTTTTTGGTTTACAGGATGAGTTGCTTTGGGCAGCTGCATGGTTGTATCAAGCAACTAACAATCAGTATTACTTGGACTACCTCGGAAACAATGGTGACTCAATGGGTGGAACTGGGTGGGGCATGACTGAATTTGGTTGGGACGTCAAGTATGCTGGAGTGCAAACTCTTGTTGCCAAGGTTTTTGTCTCTAGAGCCGACTTCAATTTTGATGACCCTTCATCGAACATTTTTGTTATCTGACTAATCGGAATATTTTTCGTGCTGCAGTTCTTGATGCAAGGGAAAGCTGGCCACCATGCACCAGTGTTTGAGAAGTACCAGCAGAAGGCTGAGTACTTCATGTGTTCATGCCTGGGAAAGGGTACCCGCAATGTTCAGAAAACTCCTGGTGGTCTAATTTACCGCCAGAGATGGAACAATATGCAGTTTGTGACCGGCGCTTCATTCTTGGGTGCTGTCTACTCTGACTATCTTGCTTCTGCTGGTAGAAACTTGAATTGCGCTGCTGGCAATGTGGCACCATCCCAGCTTCTCACTTTCGCGAAATCTCAGGTAATCTAATCGTTCGAAATCAAGTAATTTATTGAATTTCTTTTTTGTTAAAGAATTACTTACATAAGTTTGCATTTGAAGCACTGCTTATGAGACGTTTATTCAAAACTCGCAGGTGGATTACATTCTTGGAGACAACCCGAGAGCTACTAGTTACATGGTTGGTTACGGAAACAACTATCCACGACAGGTTCATCACAGGGGTTCTTCAATTGTTTCCTATAAGGTCGACCCTACATTTGTTAGCTGCCGTGGAGGTTATGCCACTTGGTTTAGCAGGAAAGGAAGTGATCCAAATCTCCTCACCGGTGCCATTGTTGGTGGCCCTGATGCCTATGACAATTTTGCTGATGAAAGAGACAATTATGAGCAAACAGAACCTGCTACCTACAACAACGCTCCTCTTCTTGGTTTATTGGCTCGGCTAAGTGGTGGTCATGGAGGGTATAACCAGCTCCTTCCAGGTATATATATATATATTTGCCGCGCTATATGGCCATTGGTTTCATTTTCTTGTCAATGTAGAGGAGCTCAATTTAATGATTTTTTATGGCTTATCTTGCAGTGGTGGTTCCAGGTCCTATTGAAAAGAAACCAGCACCACAATCTAAAGTAACACCAGCACCAGGTATAATTCTCTGTTCATGCTAATTATGGAGAAGAATTATCCCTCTTAGGTCTAAACTATTAATGTATCTGCGTGGAACGTGATTTCCTCTGATTGGTCAAGGGATAACTGAGTGTGTCCATTTTATAGCGTTACAAAGCTCTAACTATAGAGTTTGTCTTGCAGCTTCAACTTCTGCTCCTATTTCCATTGCGCAAAAGATGACAACAACATGGATAGCCAAGGGAAAAACTTACTATAGGTATTCTATTACCGTGACCAACAAATCTGCCAAGGAACTAAAGGATATCAAGCTTTCAATATCTAAGCTTTATGGTCCTCTCTGGGGTCTGACAAAATCTGGAAATTCTTATGCGTTTCCATCATGGATGAGCTCTTTACCTGCCGGAAAAAGTCTAGAGTTTGTCTACATTCATTCTGCATCTGCTGCCGACATCTCTGTTTCAAGCTACAGTCTGACCTGAAAAGGGAAGGAATTCAATTACGGAAGAGAAAGGTTTCCATGGTTTCTGGGTTTGTAATGCAAGAATTGTGCAGTTATATAAAATATGCAGTCCAGAAAGGTCGGGTTTTTTTTTTTTTTTTTCACCTTTTGGGGATTTTCAACATGTTGATTCGGTATCAGATTAGGGTTTTAGTCATATAAAGGTTAAATAAGGTCGAAGGTTGGAGGATGAAAGGAGTGAAGAGACAAAATATAAAGGGTGCTCATCCTCTTTCTCCTCCACTTCATTAGTTATATAGATAGGTCTGAGAGAGAATTACAGAGTGAGAGTTGGGAAGTCAAAAAGGTGACTTCTCAATTTATTGCTACGAGCCTACGAGTGCTTTCTTTCCTTGCACTCCAAGCAGCTTTGAATCTTTTTTCTTTTTTCTTTTGGATTGTGATGTATCTGCAACATTTGTTTAAATTTCATATGAATATAATTTCTGGTTTGACATTATGGACACTCTTGCCTTCTACTTGAAGACCACACACTAAGAGCAAACCTTTTCACTTTATTACCTCTGGGCTTGCATATTTGATTTTGGACTTGATATCAGATATGGCAATGGATCGGATGAGATGAGGATTTTGTGTCGGATTTTGCTATATCTTATGCCGACTTGAATTTCCATTTTCATCGCTCCTACACGATCAGATCCGGTCGCTTGAAATTTTGTTCTACAAGACATTTCATCCCTCCAAAAACTCTTAAAACAGTAAAACTCTGAAAAAACATAAAGAAGATGGCACAACTAAAAACGATCAATCGATGCTGCTATCAGCTCTTTTCCAGCTGAACTACTATGACACTGATATTGTCTCTGCTCCCCCGAGCCATTGCCAATTCAGCTGGCATTGCCGCTGCCTCTGCAGAACAACTTCCATTATATTCTTCTGGAATCCTTCGCTTTATTTGACCATCAAAGAGCTTTCTGACAACCTCGCAGGCAGCCTCGTTTGTAAAAACATCCCATAAGCCATCAGTTGGTATGCGAATAAATTCGTCTGAATCCGTTCGCTCACTTACTGTAACCTCCGGTTCAGAGATCACAAATGGCTTCAAATATTGATCTCCTGAATAAGAACAAAATAACAACACCAGCAACAATAATAACAACAACAACACATTACTATCCATTTCCCAGTTATTCAGCTAAACTACATTCCATTTTTACTTAATGAGGCCCGGTGAAAGAAAATATACTGTAAAAACTTCTTTAATGATTTTTTTTCAAGTAGAATTACAGGATCATCCAGCAATCAGTTGGTGAAAATAATGAAACAAGCCTTGTAATTGTAAACCACGAGTCTTGCGGGAGGGACAAAAATGGCACAAGCTCCTATATATCCCACAAATTAACTTGTAAGATAACTAATACTGCAAATTAAGGATTAATTAATTCCAACATCCCTATTGACCTTGAAGTGGCAAGGACTCCTACGACGCGGCTACCATTCCAGTTTATGACACGTCCGCCTGCTGCTTCCACTCTCTCTCGTTCATCTGGCCTGTCAGGCTGAGCAAAGCAATCAAGCACTCGTGTAAAATCCATGCAATCAAATCATATTGCCACATATGTAGGAGTCGCCAAACTGTGGCAAAATTATAAGTCTGCATTCTGGGCGACCTACAGATTTTCGTAAGCTTGGTCCCATTTATTCTCCATGAGACTGCCACCAACGGGTTCGAGCTTAAAATTTGCGTAGACGCGTACGCATATTACCATTTCGTTTAAATGAGAAGACAAATGCAATTAAAGCCAGCAATGTAACCTATTGTTCAAATTATATGAAAAAAAATGCAATAAAGTACATATGCATATAATAACTTCATTTGTTTTGACATTGCAAAAGCAAAAAAGAAACGGCATTCTAAAGTCAAATCTTTTTTAAGGCAGCAGACATAACCATTAATCACACATAATGTGAGTTAGTATACTTAATAATTTTTTTATAATGGTAATAACAGGGGCCTTATGATCATGAGACAAAGGCACAGCCACGCCGCTGCGACATATAACCGCCCTTGAATCCCCCACAATTCGCCGCTGCCGCCACCTCCTCCTTCCCCACCATCACCACCACTGCTGTCGAACCCATATTCTTTACTGACAACACTCCCTTCCCTGTCTCCACGTCTCCTCCGCCACTCTCGTTGTCGAGCATCAGCTCTTCATCCATTTTCTCAAAACACGCCCCCATCAACTTCTCTCAGTACTCCAATCCCTTGCCCCTGCCAATCCTCTCCCCTTTCGCCACCTCCTTCGCCACCAGCTGGTGCATCTTATCGCTACACGCGTTCGCCACCCTAGCGCCACCGTGCCCATCATAAACCGCAAAAAAGTCATACCTACCAGATTCACCAATAGCAACACTGGGGACCATTGTGACCGCATCCTCCATCACTCTCCACCATCCGATAACCGACATCATCCCATGCGATTTGCACGTTACAGTCTTATCTTCATCTTCCTCTCCATCGCTCCCAGCCTCTACAATTCCAAGTGGTTTAATTACCACCTGCTTTCCTTTATCTGAACAAGAAGATATTGATGACGGTAATAATGAAGAGTACTTCTCTAAGTCTTGCTGCTTAGAGTCTCGATCAATCTTGGATTCTTTTACTGGAGTTTGCAGGTTTTGTTGCTTCACAAGATGTTACTTCTTTGATGCCTCTGATCTTCTTGGTTGTTGCTTCATCAAGTAAAAAACTATTGATTGAACAAGTAGCAGCAGAGCCATCGTTTGTTTCGCGACCAATCTTCTCCTACGGCAGTTTCTTGATATCATGACTTGGATTTTGCTGCTAATGTTGCTAGAAGTAGTAGAATCTGCCATCATTTTAGCAGAAACCCACTCATAATTACCACAATATTACTTAATTTTCTTTCACTTGATAGAAGTGTTTTTTTTTTTCATGAGAGACACTAAGATGAGGGTTCAGCATTCAGTTTCCTTAAAAAGGGTAGAGGATCGGTGCGTAAGAGAAATCTGTACTGTCTAGGAAAGGTATGACTTTAACAGGTGAGTTGGGTTTTCCAGAAAAAGGACGTAGACAGTTGAGATACAGAGGACATATGTAAATACACATCGATACATTATTCCTTTTACAAACTATTATTTTTTAAAATATTTTTTATTAGAAATATATTAAAATAATATTTTTTATATTTTAAAAATTATTTTTTAACATCAGCACATCATAACAATTTAAAAATAATAAAAAATATTTATTTAAAGAAAAAAATTATAAAATATTTTTATATTTTTTAAAATATTTTTAAAACGTAAAAATAAATAAACTATAAAACTAGCTGTTGTGTTTTTGGCGGGAGTGTTTTATTTGGAAAGAGTATAAAAATTAGGAAGGTGTATATATATATATATAGTTTTAGATTTATTTACTAGTGATACATCGTACTAGTTGCGGGTTGGAAACAGGAAGGAATTTCTGGATGTGATTGGGATGGACGTTACCCAATCATTCCAAGTTAGGTCAAAGAAAGACGATCATGAAGTTTATATAACATTCATTCACCGAGGACATAAGAAAAATATCTGTCATTTTCCATTGTCATCCAAAGCAAAGATGCCACTTTCGATACAAATTGCAACGTCTATAAATAGAAATAACTTTATGTACAGTCACTAAAACAAAACAAAAATATGAAAACAAAAATATAAATAGCATCATCGATCCTGCTGAACAGCGAAGTTATCAGGATCCATAAAGTTATATTTCTTAGGCACTGGGCTTGCTTGCACTCTTGTACATGTTGTCGATAACATTCTGTGCAAAGAATTTTGAGTTGGTAACTTTCCACCAAATAAATTTGCCATTGACAAATAAAAGATTACGAGTGTTCTTTAATGAATCGATGCATGGCCTAAACTAAACAGGATGGTGAGAACCAACATCCATGACTATACACTATGACCATCAAGATAGTTAACCATGTTGCTTTTATTGCACAAGGGAAAAAACATGGTGATTTATGACATTGCCAGTCCAAATTTCAGTCGATAAACTAAAATGAAGAAAGTCCATATTAGAAGGAATACAAACAGGTCTAATTGATTCCCCCAAAATATAAAAAAGGGATACCTGGTAGTATTTGAGAAGCTGGGGCCTCTTTTTCTTGTATGTTGGAGTGATGAGATCACGCTCCATGTCAAATGGCTCAGGATCGAGGTGAATAGCTTTTATAAATTCAAAGCCCTTCAACTGCCAAAAGTAGTATTTAGGAACACAAAAAATGTTCAATTAGCTCTAGAAGATGAAAACTATCTCGTTCAATAGGTTAAAAAGAAAGATATACTAAAAGCAAACTCAGCAGGAACCTTCTTTTCTTTCCCAATCTTGGTGAGCTCTCCGAGCATGTACTCTTTTGCCCTTGGATTTTCACAAAGGGCTTTAAAGTCCCCACTTATACCATGCTCTTGAGCCCAATGTTCAAGTGCTTGCTGATTGGGGTTGGCAACAGCAACAAGGAATGATTCAAAGCTGTTCCCATAAACCCATATCTGAAATTAAAACACGGAATGATTGCATAAGCAAGCAATGGAAACCTGTAAATTCACAACTGAAGAAAATAGAAATCTCTCTCGCCAGTAATAGACTAAACCTTTCACACGGTGTTAGAATTAATTAGTGCCATATTTATGAAAGGGACTAGTCATCAAGAAATTAAGATATTTCCTAGTCAACAGAAAAAAAATATCATTTTCAGTATAACAGTGTCAATCAAATAGAAAGCTAAGACTATAATGGTAAGATTGGGAAAGAAAATATCATATTCGTGGACATGCTCAGAAAATAAAAAATCCCAAGCATCAGAAAGGCGTACCGAATCAATATCAGATACAAGACTATAAATGTTCTCCAAGTTTTCAACAGCAACATATTCTCCTTGCGAGAGTTTGAATATATTCTTCTTGCGATCAATAATTTTCATACTTCCATCGGGTTGCCATTCACCAATATCTCCTGATGAAAAGATCATCATGAAAATGGTAAGACTAAGAAAAAAATTATAAGCATCCAAAATCAACAAAGGATATAGGAAAACCTGTATGGAACCACCCATCATTCAGGACCTCTTCAGTGAGGTCTTCACGTTTATAGTAACCTGCAAACAGGGTCTTCCCCCTAATACAAATTTCTCCACGTGGGGTGCTTGAAAGAGCATCATATCCCATCTCAGGAACAGATTCTAGGCAGACATCCACATTTGGTACAGGAGGGCCCACTGTGCCAAGCATTGGCAATTCATTTGGCAGTGACACAAAAGTCCCAGCACAGGTTTCAGTCAGACCTGCATCCATTCAATTGCAAATATTTCAAGTCCTGGCATCAGTAAATTATAACCACAAATAATCTAACAGCAAAAGAAAAATGAAGAATTGGAAGACTAGTATAGCTTGCATCAAACAATATGGACAACGTACCATATCCTTGCAGAACGTGAGCACATGACACCACTCGCAGGAAAGCTTCTACATGATTAGAAAGAGGTGCTGCTCCAGATAAAATAAGCCGCACTTTTCCTCCCAACCCTTGCCTCACCTAAGATACAGAGCCAATGAGAGTTGAGTAAGCATAATTTTATTACAAATACTATTATGAGGTTTGGATCTTGAGTTAATCAGGATAGAAGAATCATCACCTTATTAAAGACAATTTTGTCACAGATTGGAGATGCTTGGTGGTGTGCAAGCCCCTTCTTCATAGAACTGAATTTGCTGCAGTAAATTGTAAAAACAAAAAATAAAAACTTCGGTAGTCCTGTGATCCCACCAAGACAGTTTGCCAAATGTACCAACAACGAGCATAAAGGGACAAATCTCTATCTCTTTCTCTGAGATTAGAAGATGACTATGAAATTCAAAAAGAAAACCCTATCATGGATTGTTGTCCAAAAGAAGTACTGGAGTGTGGAATAGAACTTACTGTGAGTATGCTACATTGAACAATGTCTTTTTCAAAAAACCACCAGTTGAAACTTTCTGCTGCAAGCCTGAAAATGTGCACAGCAGTTATGATAGTGCTATTGTGGGAGACATAAAAAATATGCTTTTAATTTGTGATATAATGACACCAAAGAAGAAAACATTCAAAGAATTAACTCGGTCCATTCCTCAATTGAACAAGTTGAAGATAAGTAACAATTCTGGGGCTGTATTTTATCTATTCATTTGAGCATGCAAATGAAACATTGTAGTGATAGCATTCCAAATAAACCCAATCTCAGTTCTTATGGTGCCTGGAGCACCATCCAAGCACAGAGCCAATGTTAATTTAATCCACGCTCAGATGCTACGACAATTAAATTTTGCTACTATATGAAATGGCAGAAATTTCAAGAATGGTTGGTTAGAAGAGAAAATCTACCGGAATAAACTCGCTCTAAAACACGGGGCACAGCACAGAAAATAGTTGGTTTCAGCTCCCCAATGTCTTCAATCAATAATTTTACATCCTGTAAATTTGTGACAATAAACATTTCATCATATTGAATGCTTATTTAGTGAAGCTGATAGTCTTACCATCCCAATCACCACCAAAATTGGGGACACCCATTGCATACTTGGCAATGGCATCATTCTAATTTTAAAGGGAAAAAGGAAAAAATAAATAAATAGCAAAAGGGTTTACCCCTCGCCAGAACCCTATAGAGGCACCATGTTGAATAAATAACTCCTCAATCACCCGATCAAATATATGAGCAAGGGGAAGGTATGAAAGATATACATCCTCTGAAGTCAACTGCAAATTGTAAAAGAGTCAAGTGTATCTATTGGGTAGAAAAAGGACAAAACAAATTAAGCTTTACACAGCATGCAACTAATGTCATATCTTCATCTATGACATCCCGAGAATATAAGAGAAAAAGAAAATTACCGATTCTTTCACACTTTCTAATAGCCTTTTCACTCCAGCTATAAGAGTGACAATGCTGTCATTTGAAATCAGCACTCCCTTGGGATCACCAGTTGTTCCACTAGTATACATTATTGTACAGATATCCTCTTTCTTCTTCACTGGGAGTTCATATTGTTTATTCTCCCCCTGCAAGGAACATATACAAAGACCATTACTCATTGGTCTCATTTAAGTATAAATCAGAATCAATAACTATGAACAAATATTAAAAGCTAAGAATAAAAGCTAAGAAGAAAAGGCATCGTATAGTGGTTAATGAATGTCAATGCACATTAGATAAATAAATAGTCATGGTATCAGATTGATCTAAAACTCCATCCATGCTTTATTACTGGTGTTCTATGAAACAATCAGCGAGATACTAGAATTATTTCTTGCAAATTGCAAATCAAGGAGATGACACCCATCCATGAAAAATACGAACATATTTAAAGCTCAAGTCTGCTAGGTAACAGTTGAGATACGATACAGTACTGGTCATGAAGCATGCTTACTACCACAAAATTCCACATAAACATTTGGGATACAATACCATTCACAGAATAACTTATCTTAAAATGCATTTTCTAGCTCAAATTTTACTACTACTGATACAATAAATAGATGGAACAAGGTTATTATGAAAGACTAGGTTACCAGTTTTAAAAACTCATCCCAAGAATATACTGCCAAGCCAGATTTTTCAATCTCTTCTTGCTCTTTGAGAGCAACCTTGCCAAAGCTCACAATTGCTGCATGAGGAAATATATCATATAATCATTTCTTAATAACATGGGTAAACAAAAAAAAATTGTGAAGAAGATTAACTTACTTTTCAAGTACTGTGTAGAATTAGGAAATGTTTTCAACAGCTGAGAGGACAGGGGAAACCATAGATCCATAAGAACAATATCACCATGTAAGATTAAGATTCTTAAAGAAATAGTACACCGACAAAAAGCATAACAATTTCAAGAAGACATTATGAGAAGCAGCGTCATCAATTGATGGAGTTTGGATGCAAGGCTGCAAAACACATACCTCACAAATTTTGTTCTCTTCTACAAAGGCAATTGAGACCTCTGAATGGCATATAATAAATTCCACTGCACTAGCACCTAGAACATGGTTTGAGAGAGGTAAGCACTAATTGGCCTTGATGTTGAAGGGGTGCATGAAATTGCAGGTTAGCCAATGATTGCTGCATGCCAAATACATCTATGCAGAAGAAGACCATACCTAATGTGTCATACAAAGGAACACAGTAGAGGCCATGAGCATTGCAGGCCTGCATCAGTTTTAGCAGGCACTAATCAGGAACTACAGGAAGAAGGCAAACCATGATAATACAGAAACAATAAATCAGAAAAAAACCAGCAAGGGATGAGGAAGCCCACCGGGCTTATCAAACAAAACTTTTTATCCAAAAACCATTAAATAAACAAACAAATAGATTGATAATCAAAAGAACTTAAAAATAACTAGATCACGATTAGAAGGCTTTTAGTCTATTTTTGCATCAAGTATTGAAAACTAATGACTAGTTCCCTAACTCGGCAATTAAAAAGGAGTCTCTCGAACCACTTTTTCATAATGAATATTTTTGAGAAGTAATCCAACATTATAACTAATCCAAATCCCATAGACAGGAAAAAAAAAAACCGCCTATAAATTAAATGGTGCAGAAACATCGAACAAAAATCAAAATGGCATATGATTGGTAGAGGGTGGAAACTGGAGAAGAGGATATCCTATATCCTATAAAAACCACTATTTGACCACGAAAACTACCATAAGCAAAGAATATGTATACTCTAAACACAATGGCAAAACTCATTATTCCTTCTCCAAGCTTTGTCCTTTATGAATTAAACAGGTTGTGATGTGTTTTTTTTTTCAGGGAATCAAACAGAAAAGAAGAAACTACCTCCATGCTCATAATCCACTCTGCACAATTAGCACCATAAATACCACATTTCGCACCCTACAAATAACCAACACAAATCTAAACATCAGTAGTAACCCAATTTTGATTACAGAGATTACAATTTTTTTTTTAAAAAAAAAATCCAGTTCTAATGCTTCACCGGTTCAACACCGCAGCTTCTAATTGAATTTCCAACTTTGATCACCACGTCATAAACTTGTTTATAAGTTTGCCACACATATTTTCCAGCCTGCAAAGACAACAAATTGAGAGTTAATAAAACGAAAAAACAAATCCACAAAAAGACATGGCAAGAAACAACAAGACTATAACTACCTTGCCATTGACAATCTCACGACGACCAAGCATTGGATTATTTGGATATTTCTCTACGCTCATCCTGCAAAAACCACCACAAAATATTAATCACATAATTAACAAATAACAAAGGGTTAAATATCAACCAAAAGAAGGAAAAGAAAAAAGAATCCACTTTCTTCAACGAATCACTGAATATACTCTGGACAAATCACAAACAAGCTTTAAGAAATAATCCCTTTTTACTAAATACCAAAAAGTAAAACAGCTAAAGTTGGCAATTTTCAACCCTTTTTCTACAGAATTTTCTCAGGAAGCAAACAGAAAGATTTTCTCACCGAAAAACATCCCAGCAACTTTCAAGTCCAGGAACCGGAGGAGGAAACCCATCTTTAGCGAAAAGACTACGATACACAGGACCAATCGATGGCTTTCCATCCTTAGCTTCCTTTGCTTTCTCTACTTCAATCAAGTACTTCCTCGGCGCCATTCGGTCGATCACCGTCTCTTCTCTCTATACGTATGTATTTTCTACGTGTTCGTAAAAGTACGAGTGGAAAGAAGGAATGTTGATGTGGATTTTGAGAAAGATTTTAAACTGATTTTCGTAGGGTGGGCGGGTGGGTGGCTATTGGTGACCAATGAAGCAAGAGGAAGAAGAATTTAAAGGAAATAATTAAGCGATTAAATAATTTTGTTGCTTTTTCGAATTAGAATTAGAATTTTTCTTTCTTTTTTTAGGATTTAGAAGGAAAAAAAACGACAGAGAGAAGCGACAAGGACTGGGTCTGTAGTTGCTGAATTATTGTTATACACAGGGGAGAGGGGAGAGAGTTCAGACTTCAGAGTCCATTCTCAACTTAACTAAGTTTTTTGGGAGACTTTTATTCGGTAATTTAATTGATATTATTATCTCCTTTTTTATTTTACAAAAAAAAAAGTCTCAATCACAAATTTTTTTTTCTTAAATTTTATTTTTAAACAAATTTGTAAGTTTGACTTTTCAAAATGATTAATTGCTTTTAAACATATACAAAATCATTTATTTTGGTAAAAGAACATGGTTTATTAACATGAATTCATGACTGAAATATGATACCAGGATAATTTTATAGAAAAAAATAATAAAAAAATATTAATTTTTAACAAATCTAATAATAATGAAAGAAATAAAAAAATTTAATTGAAACCAACTTAATCCAACCTTCAGGACTTGTGACATAAATTATGAGGTTGAATTATAGTATAAAAGGTAAATCTAAAAAAATAACAACATAAAATTCTCAACCAACTAAAATAATTAAGGATAAACTTGAAAGAAAATGAATAATAAAGAAAAAAAATATAGATTTGAAAATAATACGAAACACATTTGACACCAGAAAAAAATCAAATAATAAGGATGAAATTAAAAAACAATTTCAATTACAAAAAAGAATAAGAAAAACTAAAAATAATAATTAAAAGAATGAGTACCAAATTTGATATAAAAATTAAATTAAAAAAATTAAATTAAAAAAAAAAACCTAAGTCAATAAAGGATTCGAGACCAAATACATTGTAATTAAAAAGAATGATAACTGAATTTAATATAAAAATCAAATATTAAAGAATGAAACTGAAATACAAAATTAACTTAATAATAATTCAAGATCAAATATATTGCAACAAAAAAATAAAAATTTAATTTTACTCAATAAACAAATAATTATAATTCTTTGTTATTTTACAAAGTAATTTCATTATATAAAATGTACAATAAAATTCTAAGTTATTTTAGCTTTTGTTATAATAATTTATTCGTAAACTAATATAATTTAAAAAAATATGACCTTTTACTATGCAAATCAACTTATACACCATGCGAAACCCCCAAAGATTCGTTAACATGTTATGCTGGTTGAAGCACTGCGGAGGTTGAAAAATGATCCTTTAATTACTATTTTTATCTACTAACAGAATTATATGAACTCAAAAAAATACTCAGAAAATTTAATATTATCAGAAAATACTAAAAAAAAATATTAATTTAATATCAAAATTATCAGAAAATACTAAAAAAAATATCAATTTAATATCTTTTCAAGCACAATTTAAAACACAAAAACAAACAAGCTTCGAAAACTTCTGTTTTGCTAGCTGGCCATCGATGGATTCATGCAGTTCACATTCTCTGGTTGTCTGGCTTGTGTCCAGAGTCATTGTTTCATGCCAAACCGATGATTGCAAGTTACCTAGAATAGGGGCACTCCTGTGCAGGACAGTAAGGGCAATGCTGAATTGCTGATGCAGTTTTTGGCAGAGATTACACTATATATCAGCAATTCAGAATGACAGATACTAGGGAGCCTTTTCCAGCACATGTGGAGCTCAGGTTATGATGTTCTTGCTAGTTTAAGAGAATTATTTTTCTTTTAATCTTTAGTTTTACCAATATATATTCAGATTATTTACTATGAACTATAAACATAAGAGAGTAATATACAAATCTATAAATAAGTATGTATAAAGTATTTATTTGCGGAATTTCAAACCAAAACAAAGTAGAGAAAAAAAAAGAGTTATTGTCAAGAGACTCAAGACTGTACCCTATCGTAGAGCTAAATCGACTCCAACACTTAGAAAAGACGCATAAGAACTAGAAAACTTTCTCAAGCTTTCTTAATTATTACAAGGACAAAACTTCATAGCTAAGAGAAAACAAGGAAAGCAGTGCGAGCGAAGTGATTTTTGCTTAAAAGCACAAGACCCCACCGGCCCCTATATAATTATATAATGAGATTAGGGATACAAACAGTTGCATGATTAATTTGAGTTAATCAAATTTATATAATTCCTAACTATTAAATTCTCTAGTTTCAAAAAAATTAAAGATAAAATTTAATTTTGAAAAACAAAATTGTGCATTAATTATTTAGTAGGTAGCTGATTAGACAAGACATTAATTCTTAAAGGCAAATAATCACGGGCTGATAAAACTATTTTTCTTTATTATGCATGCATGTTATTTTTTGAAGTCAGATCGATATAGTGATGATAAATATATAATAAAGATGAATATTAATTAATTTTAAATGAATAAAGATGTTGTATAATCTAATTAATATATATATTATTATTGAATGATACTAAAAACACAAGTAATTATCATTTCATTAATAATAGTGATTTTCTTTTCAAGTAATAATAAGGAATAATTCCAAGATCAAGTCACGTGCATGGAAAGGAACACACGTGCCATACCACGACTGCTATACAGTAATGAAACCAAATCAATAATCTTGTAATATCAGATATAAAATTAACAAGATCGGATCTTAGCTTTCCATTAAGATTATTATCCACTCCCTGGAAAACTAAAGAGTTATGCGTAGGAAACAGTATCTGTCTGTTAGGTCAGCAAGTTTTTATTTTTATTTTTTAGATCTAGTCCACACCAGCTCATTTCCTTAACATCATGCACATTCGAGAATCCATGCCTGTAACGATCCCTGACCAAGTCAATTGCTTGTGGGATTGACGAAAGGGGTAGGGATGACTTATATTTCTTGGAGGAAACTCTAAGCGAATATGATGCACATGGATAGAAGACTTGAAGGGAATATTTGAATAAAAAAAAAACTTCTTCTGTGTTAACACAAGTTGAACGTCTTGGAGAAGGACAAGCAAGGATTGATGGAGTTGATCCATGAACTCTTAATTACATGTTTAATCCACTACCATGGAGTTTTCCAATCAGAAAAGATCCTGCTGTATGATCGTGTTAGCTGTACTGCGACTTCTCCATTTTTGTTTTTGTTTTGTTAATTTTGATGATATTCTTAAGCCTTCGCATGTAAGTTTCGATCCATTTATTATAGGTTTTGAGCAGACTATTCATGCATGGAAAATTAAAACCCAAGCTTGATTACGAGTTACAGGATGAACCCATATCCCAAGGCTTGTGAATTTTCTGGAGGCAACGTTCAAGATCTTAAACTCAATCAAATAGAATTGAAAGTAAACAAATAAAAGAAAAGTCAAGCTCCTGGGAGCTCCATTGATGTTTTGACCGCCATTTTCGGATTGAGAATCGGTGTTTGTACGTAAGGATCCCTGACTGGGTCTATATCTCTCTGAATGGCTAATATTTGAATTCAAAGAAAATACTTTTCAACAGCTGATCTTTCGTTCATCAATAGAAATGATATAGACAGGCAATTAATTAAATTTCAATCAGGGGATTATCGATCAAGGAGTTCCTTTCCCTGTTCAACCATATTAGTGATGGATGATTTCTGACTTCTTACCATCCACCCTCCAGCATGCCATCTGAAATGTCCAGGTTTTAATACCCCTTTTTTTTTCTTTTTCTTTTTTTATTCTATTTGGGATTGCGGCATAAACACAAGTCAGCCAATATTTATTTATTTTTGAAAAAAATTATTACTATTTTTAGATTTTTAGATTTTTTTAATATGTCTACATTAAAAAAAATTAAAAATAAAAAAAATATTATTTTAATATATTTCTAAATAAAAAAACATTTTAAAAACATATTATTAAATACAGACATCAATCACCCATGGAAACGTCGCGTCGGGGCCATCCATTTTGTCTACTTTTGTAAATAACTGGTAATTAAATATTAAATGATGAATGACAACATGACTCATCCATCATAGTTGGGCCTGTAAAACAACATTAAAGCATGCTTTTACATTTTACTACAACATGGCCCACGTGTCATCTTCTTTTCTCAACCAGCAACGGGGACCACTTGTCACCTTCTTTTCTCAATTAACAGTGTAACCACCAGATATTAAGTGATGGTTTGGGATTACGGTGTCAATCACAGTTAAAAAAAAAAAATTTTATTTAAAAATATATTAAAATAATTTTTTTTATTTTTAAAAATTATTTTTAACATTAATATATTAAAATATCTAAAAATATATGTATATTTTTTTTTATTTTAACTAAAAATCAAAATTAAATTTTTTTAGAACACGGTTTACATAGCGTTTTTAAACATACCATAAAACTTATTTAAATAACAAAACAAATCATTTAAATAACACAGATTTTTTAAAAAAAAATTAAATGACTAAAAATACATAAAAAGGTTAAGCATGCAAGACCAAAATAACAAAAAACAAGCTTATTTTTTGTAAGTTAAATAATAAAAAGATTTTTTTAAAAAAAAAAGTTCTAAAAAAAAGGGCCTTTAAATAAAAAAGAAGAAAATGTTTTTTTAAAAAAAATCTCAGAAAAAAAGACGTAAAATAAAAATGATAAACAATAAGCCTACCAGCCAAATCCCAACATGCTTGAGCCTCATAAAAAAACTCTATACAAGTGAGTTATTTAGCTCAGGCTCACACGCTTGGTTTTTTTTTAGTAAACTAATTGTTTAGTAATTTTTTTTAACAAAAAACTGCAAATAACTCCTATATGCAACCTGGATTTCGACAACCGGTGGATCATTGAAAAATTAGGGCAAGAGTGTTTCACACCCAAAAACTTATTTCTCTATCATTTTTTACCCAAAAATTCATTAAGAAAAACCAAATACCCATGTGAACCCTTTTATGCCTTTAAACAACTAAAAGTGGTCCCAAAACAAAATATCAACATAAAGTTTCTCAATATCATATCTATTTTTTCAAATAATTTTAAGGTGAAAGAACACCTTAATGAAAGTTATCTTATCTAATAAAACTAGTTAATACTAATATTGATTATTTTGATAGTCGAAATCGGTGTCAGCTAAGATCTTATTTCTCTACCACTTGAATCTAAAGACTCACTTTCTTCTCTTTTAATATTTTTTTTTTCTTTTCAATTTGATCTCTTAACTTTTGACTTGCCCTTCATCAACAAATTGGAAGCTAGTAATCTTTAATTTGACCATAAAAAAGTGAAATCATCAAAAATAAAAGTTTTATAGCCAAAATTTTTAAAAAATAGTGTGAATCCAAGCTGAGATATAAGAGGGGCTACAATGCATTTAGCTCAGCAAAACCCTTTCACAGCTTAGTGTTTTTAATTTTATATGTTGTTTGTGTTTAATTATCATTGTTGTTATAGATTTTAATACTTGTTTAGCCGATTTTAGTTACCCTCGGCGACAAAATTTAGGGAAAAACCAAAATAGTAAATATTATCGTATTGTTTACTTTTCGTATTGATACAACTAATTGATTGGCTTCGAACTTCGAAGTACCAAAGCTACTTTCAACTGAGAAAAATTCGAACCACATAAAATTAAAACAAATTTGCTAAAACAATTTGCAAGTAATTGCGCACGGATGGATGTAATTATTACCAGCCGCACGGTCGACTACCAACTGATTTTTTTCAGGTGAAAACCGGCCCAAGAGATCTTACCAGTCCTTTTTCTATATATATATATTTTTATTATGGTAAAGTCTTTCCAATTAAACAATACAGCTTAATCCTAGTTTAATAAAATCAGAAGGCAAGCAAAAAAAACCTAGAACAAAACCAAATCACAAGAATTCTAACTCTATCTTCTCGTCAAGAGTTTGACTTGAAATTGTTGTGTCCTATTAACACGTCATTTTTCTTGAAGAAGACCCAGATCTTTATTCTGATTAGATTATCCTTGCAAGTTGCAACCTTTGACCTGCAAGGTTATCAAACCATTGCAAAGAAACTGAAAGGTCCTCGACCAATGTACAGTTGTAATCCCTTAACTCTTTCTTCTTATCAATTTCATTCTTAGAAATTATTTTGACCCGATTTTAAACCTAATAATTTTTTTGAATTACCGTGTAGTGATGTATTTGCGATGTTAAAGAATGTTCTAGTATTAATTGATATCCAGTTTTGCAAAATATGATTTAGTTTTATCAATTCAAAAAATCAAAACAAATACGAGCAGGTTTATCACAAAAAAAACTTTTTATTATTTTACTATTCACGGGGCATAGAGAACTACAATCTGGTCCCTAAAGTTTTTTAATTTTTTTTATTATGGGCCATGTGTTTTGAGAGTTTCACATTCCAGTCCTAAACTTAATTTATTTTACACTTTAACACCTAGAATTTGAGAAGAGAGAGAATCACCGGAAAAAGAAAGAGAACAGAGAAAGTGGTCGGTCAATCACTTTCTTATCACTAAAATAATTGATCTTGGTGTTAACGGGTTCGTCTTGGAGAAAGGGGTTTAATAGATGTTGTGTTTTTTTTTTAATAATGTCATAATAAGTAGATCATGACTCATGAAGTTTGTTTTTTATTCGGTCTAATTTTTTTTTTAGAGTGGTTATAGGCATTTGAAGGGTTTTAAATGGGTTTATTGAGATTTTTAAGATGTTTTTAAAGTATTTTTAAGTAAAAACAAGTTGAAGATTGAGATTTTAAGGTTCAAAAATTTAGACCCTAACTTGGTGGCTAGAAAATCAATCAAAAATTGATGGGTCAAAAATAAAAAGAGACGTGTGGACTGACCTTCCAAACCTATACATATTTAAGTTTTTTTATTGAGCCATAAGCACTTGGCTTTTTTTCTCGAATATCCTTTTTTTTTTTACTTTTTTTTTAAATTTTTTTGACAAAGAATCTCTTTAAATTAATTTATTAAAATAATATTTAAGTGATTGTTCAATTATGTTATTTTTTAAAGAAGATTAAAAAATTTTATGATAATATTGTTAATTTTT
>Ga0307517_10003949_pt1 | contig 22967 bp, 7 predicted proteins | sample 23_EM_MG_FD_194515 | JGI IMG/M metagenome (GOLD analysis project Ga0307517, IMG submission 194515) | Populus trichocarpa ectomycorrhiza microbial communities from riparian zone in the Pacific Northwest, United States - 23_EM | ecosystem: Host-associated > Plants > Roots > Unclassified | place...
CTTTATAAATGATCTTAGAGTGTCAAATACATAATCATCATAATGTCATGCCATAATATCAATAATGTTATTTAATATCACCCATTCTTTATCATAATTGATAAATGTTTTGGGTAATGAATCTTTCATTAATGGATCAATAATTATAAGATTGATGTTAATATGTTAAATTGACACTCTATGTTTTTTTAAACTTCCTTTTTAATGATAAATTATTTCAATTCTATATTATTTTCACCCTTTCAATACTTGTCATTTTTAGAAAAGAAGAGAGTTTTTAAATTGTTCAACAACATGAGAAAAACAACTTTACAATATGTAAAGGGTAAAGAAGCTTGTACCCTAACTTTTTGAATTTTCACATTGTGCGTATTTCACTCCCACTAACTTCATCATTTACAATGAACCAAGCATTTGTAGTTTCAATAATTATTATGTTATGATTAAGACAATAAAGTCTATACCCTTTAGATATTTTAGATAACCAAAGAAGAAATCATTGGTTGTTCTTGAATCTAGTTTTCTTTTATATGGATTATAAATTCTTACTTCTATTGAGCAACTCTAAATATACAGGTGCCTTAAACTAGATTTTCTACATTCATAAGTTTGTTTTTAGAAATGCTTTACTAGAAACCTTGTTTAACAAATACATAGTAATTATACAAGGAAATTATAATCCACATTCATTCCCAATAACTTAATTCTTGTTTTTATATTTGTCATTCAATAACATGCTTATGCTTGGTACAAGAAACATCAAACTTTATAGTGGTCAAAATACCTATTAATGTCCCAACAAGTAACTTATCAGTAATTTAGAAACGCTCTTCCATAAATTTCTTAGCACTTTAAATTTTAAAAAGAGTAAATTTGATATTATTAACTATACTCATTCGCATAAACATTAGGCCTAGACTATTTGATCTTTCCCAAGCTTTATAGAAAGACTTTTTTTTAATACTACTAGGGTCAATAATAGCAACAGATTTCTCAATTTGAAGTGTTAAATCAAGATCCAAAACATTTTGATGAAATTAGACTCGTTCACACTAATTGGAGGAATTAATTCCATTAAATATTAGAATAGACAAAGCCTGTGAATGAGGAAAATAATAATAGATTCAATGATTAATAAAATGCCCATGCATTAATTCTTTTGAGCCAAAACTTTAATACATAATATAGATTCAAAATGATAACGCACATTAACAGTAAATTTATATCAATGATCTCCTTTGGAAGGTCCAACAATATACAAGAAAAATAACAATAATGGTGTTAATAAAATTTAACATGATTTGACAATTATTTATATGTACTAATTAAATGCAATTACTAAAAATAAAACTTCTTTAAATTTACAGATAGGATTTCTAGCATTAATATTTATTAAACTATTTAAGAGCCTATTATCTCATTAATTTTGGCCACGTCTTACATTTTCAATAACATGGAAAGAAAACAAGATATCAACACATAAAATATCACATGAAAAAATGAAATAAATTAAAAATAAAATTCAGGAATTGAACAGTGCCATCCACACTAAGACATTTCTATAATAACAAACAGTGAAAATAAGGTTTGTTGTGTGATATATATTTTTAACCCCAATATTTGTGCACTAACTCTAAATATGGTTACCCTTTAAAATTGTGTTTTCAGTTCTATTCCTTTTTCTTACCTCCTGCGTTGATTTCCCGCTCCAGGTCATGAATTCTAGTTCTGCCGCAGGCTCTCCGCTAGGCCAAATGGTTAATTGACTGTCGTCCGTGCAGGATAACAGGTTCAGGCATCGGTACATTCTGAAACATAGGCATATGCATGATCTGGCCAGTTAAACAGTCTAGCTCGAGAAAAAGAGGCGATGTTGCAGTCCAGGAAAAAACAAATAAAGGAAAGAAATCCCAGTATAGAAAGTGGGCCTCTTACCGATAATTGAGCCCAGAAGTATGGACACCAATAATGCTTATGCGACGCTATGAATAAGATTTGAGTTTTACTAAAACTGTAATTAGTTAGGCATACACTTGCAGATCTATTTTTAGGATTTGAAGTCAGAAGTTTCAAACACATGGTATGCCATATTTGAAAATTTTAAATTTTTTTATTTAAAATGATTTCTTTTTATGTTTTCGAATCGTTTTAATGTGATTATGTTAAAAATTATTTTGATACATTTTTAAATAAAAAATACTTTGACCATCACCGCTACTACAATTTCAAACACATCCATAAGAGACGTGAGGAGGTGCTTTTCATGGACTACCATGAGTCCATGGGGGCCAAAGTAGATGATATTTTATTCGCTAAACTATCAAAGATGAATAAGGCTATGCTTTTTGAGATTATAATAATTATTGTTTTTAAAAGTATTTTTTTAAAAAAATATATTAAAATAAATTTTTTTATTTTTTTAAATTTATTTTTAACATCAACACATTAAAACTATTCAAAATTATATAAATTTTTTTTAAAAAATATAAAAATATAAACTATGAGTTGCTGGTGCAAGCACGAGCACGAGTTGACGATCATTGGGGTCATAAATTTCGTTTAGACCATGTTAGCAAGCACTTGTCTTTTGGGCTACAGTATTTGGGGCTCGTAAGCATTTTTTATTATCTTTTTTTGAACATATTAATTTATAATACAGAATATATTAAAAATACCATAGAACTGGTCACCAATCAAATGGTTTTTATTTTTAAAAATCAATTTCCAACAAAATAAATTGAAATTAAAAAAAAATGCTAAAATTAAGATTAATGTGACCAAAACATTACTATTCTTGTAACTAAATTTACAATTAACACGTAAAGTTGTTGAATTTTTGGGCATCGTAGGAGAAAATAATGGATTTTTTTAAATGAAAAATATATTTTTAATATTTTCAGGTTTTAAATGTTTTATAGTAGCATTTGATGCGTAGACAAAAATGAAAAATTTAGAATTTTTTTTGGATAGGTAGCAATACTTAGAAGTGATATTAAATAATTTGATTTGTTCTAACAAGGGTGTTTTAAGAAATGAGAATTTAAATTAAAAAATGTACAATATCTAATAAATCATGATTGAAGTAGATAGATTACTAGTCAATTTATTCACAAATAAATGTCAAAATAGAAACTAAATATCAAAGTGTTTTTTTTTAAATTAATGTGTAGAGTTTGGTTATTGTTTTAGAATATGAAAAACAGAAATAATTGAGATATAAGAAACAAAACAGAACAAAATATTAACAAAACATAATTGTATTTAATAATGATATATATAAAAAATAAATATCTTTTATTTTTTTTGGTGATGAAGAATATATATAAAGCAAGGGAAAGAAAACTAGATGTCAAGGGTAGGAAAAACCAAAAATCAGGCATGGGCCTGAATCCAAGCCCAATTTAGAAAATGGTTCCTTCTCTGCTGCTTTGTCGTCATCATTGTCATCTTTCGACTTCATTCTCTTGCTCTGTCATGTAAGATCAAGTGAGAAATCAATGTCCTCCATCACAATGGTCGACTTTCCTGTGGTTTCGATCAATACCTTTTTAAGCTCATTGCTGTCCTTAACTGTGGTCAACTCAAAATCCCGAAGAATTAGCCATGGCAGAAATCATGGTGGACTTGCCAGTTCCTAGAGGGCTATAAAGGAGATAGTCACGCTTCCAGGCCTTGCCGACTTTTGCATAATAGTCTTTCCCTTTATTTGATAAGGTCTTTCATAATCTCTTCTTTCTTTCTTCTCTGTTTCCATTGCCAGAGAATCAAATGCAGTAGGGTGCTAAAAAACCACGTGAACCCACTTGGTAGATTTTCACCCATACCAATTCTCTTTAGAGTTGTTGGTGAAGAGCTTTATCTACAGGTTCTTCGCAGCAATCGCCTTCCTTCTTTCAAAACATGTTCATATTTCTCGGTGACTTTTATGGAATGTGAACCGGCAATACCTGCAGGATAAAAAGAACCTTGTTGTTGCCTTCAAAAGACCAGTCTAATAGAGGGCTGCCCGGGCTAGCATATTTAAAAAAAATATATATATTAGCTAGCAGCCCATATATATATGCATGTTTTTGTTGACCTTTAATCCAAGCCCATGGTGCCTAATTCCTTTTGCCCAGCCCTGTGTGTGTATCTGTGTGTGTGCGTGTGTGTGTAAAACCAACACGCTATACACTTGAAACATTCTTCTTTCCAGTAAATTACCTCTCCAAAATCGTGAGCTGCTGTCCTTCTCTTTGCTGATTCGGGATTACATCGATAAATATATGAATTTTCAATTAATGACGCCGATAACATTCGAAGAGCACATATTAATCTTAGAGCATATCAGCCCCAACTAAGTGTATATATTAGCCACACGGATGGGGCACAATCTCGAAGGTTTCAATATAAGTGGTTTAAGCATCATTCTTAGCTTAAGTATTTTATTGCCGAAGATATGACATTTTGTTTTCCTTACTTCATTTCTAATAAAGAACATCAAAAGACTTTCATTGTTGATGATTTCAGAAGTTGAAAGAGGGTTGTTGGACAACAATGTGTCTTTCTTGGTCATTATGTATCTTCAACACATCAAACGTGCAATGATAGATTGGCATAGCTTAAAAAACCCATCTCAGCAAATTCATACGGTTATGAGTGCGCAATTTTCTTAACAAATAACTCAAAATTAATTGCAGCTAAACACTACAATAAAAAGTGTTAGATTGTTAGCAAGTCAAGGATTGGTTTTTAGAGGTAATGATGAGTTCTATAATTCATCCAATTGAGGGGACTTCATTGAGCTTATACAAGTTTTTGGAAGATGTACCATTGAAATTGCCAATGTTTTCCTTCATAAGGCTCTTGGAAATGCCAAGTATATTGCATTATCAAAACAAAAAGAGATATTGCATATATTTGCTAACAAGGTGAGGAAATTGATTCAAGAAGAAGTTGGAAATAACAAATTTTGTATTATTGTTGATGAAACAATGATGCAGCTAATAAAAAGCATATGACCGTCATTCTAATATATGTAGATTGCTTTGGATTTATTAGAGAAAGTTTTTTTTTATATTGTGAGTGTTCCTAACATGGATGCTTTAACTCTAAAAATAGGATCTCCAATGTTCTTAGTCAACAAAAGCTTCTAATTGAAAATTTGTGTGGTCAAGGATATGATAGTGCTAGCAATATGTGTGGTGCATAGAATGAGTTACAAACATTGTTTTGGCAAGAGTGTTCATATTAGGGGTGTTCACGGTTTGGTCCGGTTCGGTTTTAACTTAAAAATTCAATTGAACCGGAAAATAGTATTCCTTATCAATATGACCCGGACTGAACCGAGAACCGGTTCAGACCGAACTAATTTTGTGCGGTTCAGGTCGGTTTTTTAACATTAAAAACTGGGAAAACCAGAAACCAATTAAATAGGCTTTTTTTTTACTGTTGTCGTTATACCAAAGCCCTCTAATTCCTTCATTTCACAATGAACCAGAGATCAGAGAGATGCTTAGATCTGCAAATGCATGTGGAGCCATTACAACCACCAAAAAAGGTGCAATCCCCCTGCTCTTCCAACACCAGATAAAGTCGACAAATACAAATTTCTATTACTTTCCACTCAATAGAAAAGGACTCCATTCAGATGAAAGGATCTAGATCGAGCCTGAAAAACTGAAACTGATTCTTGATGTGTGGGTTGTTGTCGGTGGTTGTTGATAGGAGTAAAGTGAAGGTTGTGGACGACACTGCTATATGGAAGACGATCTGGATCAAGCCTGAAAAACTGAAACTGGTTTTAGATGTGTGGGTTATTGTCGGTGGTTGATGATATATAGGAGTAAAGTGAAGGTTGTAGATGGTGCTACCATATGGAAGACCAGAGAGTGATGGTAGGAGGAGGTGGGAAGCTCTGGTGTAAAAATTCAAAAGGAGGATTTAATGTTAGGTTAACAAGATAGAATATGAGAGAGAAGAAAAGAGAGGAAGGGGAGGCGACTGGAAAGTGATGAAATGATTTAGGGTTAAGGATGTTTGCTTTTATACCTAATTTTTAAAGTCTTTCAGATTCAATTGAACCGGTCTAGTTCAATCGGCTTAAGCTTTTTAAAACCGAAACCGACCGAACTGAGTGGTTTTTTTATTTTTTTAATCGGTTTATTTGGCTTTTTCTATTGGTTTGGTATTTTCGATTAATTTTTTCTTAGTTTTTTCTGTTTAATCGGTTGGTTGGTTTTTTTGAACACCCCTAGTCCATATGCATATTATGTGCATTGTTTTGCTCATCGTTTACCATTAGCTTTAGTTGCTACAGCTAAAGAAGTAAAGTATGTTTGACTATTTTTTTCAATGTTGAATGATATTGTGAATTTCATTTTTGCTTTTGCCAAACCTTATTTTGAGTTTAAATTGACTTGAAATTATAAAGTTTAGGAGTTGAAAATAACCAGAAAACTTAAGACAAGTACAAGGGCAAATCAAGCTTCTACTTTGCATCGACCTAGAACAACTCGTTAGGGTTCTCATTTTAATAAGTAGTTTAATTGAGTTATTTGGAACAACAAGAACATTGCTTTCACAGATTGATGAAAATTGACCAAACTCTCAATCTCAAGCTGATGCTTTCAAATATTATCTTGCCATGACATCTTTTGACTTTGTCTTTGTTTTATTTTTTATGAACAAAGTTATGGGAGTTACTAATTTTCTTTGCCAAATGCTCCAGAGAAAAGATCAAGATATTGTAAGTGCTTTACACATGCAAAATTTCAACTTCAAAGTTTAAGGGATAGCAATTGGGATGATTTTTTTGAAAGTTTGGTATCTTTTTTTGAACAACATGATATTGAGATTCCTAATATAATTGCTCCTTATAAGGTTGGTACAGGTCGTTCTTATTAACAAAGAGATTCTATTATAGTTGAGCATCATTAATGTTTGGGAGTGTGGTTGTGGTTGCTTTTCAAAGTGCTTTTCACTCAGAAATGTATCAAGATAATGTTTTTTTATTTTATAAAAATCATTTATGACATCAGCGCATCAAAATGATCTAAAAACACACAAAAAATATTAATTTGAAGCAAAGAAAAAAAATAAAAATAAAATCATTTTTTTAAAAAAACGCTTTTGAAATACAAAAATAAACATGACCTAAAACTGTAATAGATTTTCAATTGATGAAGTTAAATAATAGATTCCAGAAAACACAGTGGAGTTGCTTTATCTTAGCTCAACATTGGATCTTTTTCATGCCTTCACATCATTTAAAGCTGATGATATATGTAAGCTTGCTGAGAAATTCTATCTTGAAAACTTCACTCCAATAGATTTATATAGTTTAAGAAAATAGTATTATAAGTTGTTAATGAATCATCCAAATTTTCAGAATATTGATTCTCTTGTTATATTGTATCATCTATTAGTTGACATAGGCTTGGCAAATGATTTCAACTTGATCAGTAAACTGATTTGATTGGTACTAACTATTTCTATTTCTACATTAATGACGGAACAAGCCTTTTCATTTGTGAAGTTCATTAAAAATCAACTTTGAAACACGATAGGGGATGAGTTTGTTGTTGATTATATGATCATCTATATAGAAAGAGACTTTGCAATTAGTATAGATAGCGAATCAATAATTGAAGAATTTTATTCGATAAAAAAATATAAGGCACAACTTAGATAGTATTTTATTGTATTTTCATTATGAGTGTAATATGTATTATAATGGTGAAACTTATTATGTCCTCTTATCTTGTGTACTTTTTTATTTTAATATAACAATAGCCCATTCGGTTTTTAAATCCTGGATTCGTCCTTGGTTACCTTCATATATAATGTATGAAAACTTGTTGAAACAATAAACCACCTAATTACACATTTTCTTATCAATGACTACTCTTTTCTCAAATGATTTCAATGGGTTATTGTTAACCCTAACAACTTTCATTTGAAGTTGTTTCGATCTTTGTATAGTAGAGAAGGGTTACGTGGTCGTTTAGTGAGATCCTATAAGGGAGGTTGTTTGTGGATTTTAGGTGGAATGAGTTGGTTGTTTAATTTGGTATTGAGAAAGGGAGGAGTATAATATGGGTAATGTTTTGGAGAATTAAAGGGTAATATACATGTAAAGGTGGAATTTTGTGTTTTATATGCAATTTCCATTTTAGATTTCGTACAAACTCTAAGATCTAAATGTAAATTTTCAGGGAAATTTCATAGTAACAAAGCAAGACCCATCATTAACATTAATGGTGACAAGAAGTTATAGAATTCTAGGTCATGATATGAAAGCAAGATGAGTGATTGGTAAGCTAAGGAGCATAATCAAGTCCATAAGCAACATACATCATCTAAAGACAAGTGAGCAATTACAATAAGGAGAGATTAGAGAGAGGAAAAAAAAAGAGTAAAGAAAGAGACTCTAGAAGTACATCGAAACTTCGATTATCATATCATCAGTATAATAAAAAAGATTTTGACGAGACAAATATAAAGATACCAAGGAAAGTCATCAATTGTAGCAAGAGTGGGTCACATGCTTCACATAAATTATCTACTTCAAATCACAAACAACATAATATTAAAGGACCCAAATGAAAAAAAAATCAATGACAGAAGGGGAAAAAAAAGGTCCACAATTGACACCTATTTCATAAAAAAAAAAAGAGCAGAAAATACTAAAATAATAGTGGTTTGGTCTTGCAATTGTCATATTATCATGTCAGTATCTTGATAATAAAAACAAAAAACCAGAGTAGATACTTAAATATAAAAAATCATAAAGTATTGGTATTTAATATGCCATTATATCTTATTGAAATTAGTCAAAAAAAAAAAAAAGAGAGACCAAAATTCATATATTTAAATGTACTAACATGTTTGTCTCATCCATATGTAACATTACTTTATTTTTGTGGAAAAAAACCCTTGATAAACCTATTTGGCCAATGATGAATTTTTTACATGTGTAGAAATACAAATTCAACCTGCAAATAATATGAGTCTATGTGTTGCTTAATTGCTACATATCCATGTTTAAGCGAACGTATAATCTACTAATATTATAAACAGAAGCACTATATTTAATTCATAACCAAAGAAATTTGGCATGACACTAGGTCCTTGTTGCTTGCCATGTATAAAAGAAAAAAGAAAAAAGAAATATTAATATCGAGTTGAAGAGGAGAAACATGAGAAATTTTTTTAAACAATTAATTTGAATTTCAATTGCTTAGCATAAGTTTATTGTAAATTATTTTTAATTAAACCCATTTAAAACTCATATAATAAATTTTAGTTTAAAATTAGTTATTTGACTCACGCTTCGTCACAGGTCGGATAATGTTTTTGATAAAAAAATAAATATGCTAGCTTTTAAAATGTGTTTTTTTAAAAACAAAATTCTAATTACAAATAAAAAAACCTATGCAAGTATTTAATGAAATACATCGAGAACTATATATATTAATAAATACAAAAAATAAAAATAAAGTATTAATATGTCTATTCAACTCGTCTCACTGCACATCAAATAATAGTTTTTTCTAATGCAAAAGAACTAATATATAGATGTTGTTAACATATTTTTTGACATCGAGTAAAAAATATAACCGTGAATCAAAAAGTTAATACTTAAATATAATATAATATAATATAATAAAGATCATATGCGTTGATAAAAACATATAAGATTTCAAACTAATTTTTAACATAATAGAAGAATGGAACAATTTTGTAATTGCTACAGTGAAACACTATTTTCTTAGTCTTTGTATAATAATTTTTTTTTAAAAAAATGTAAAAATAATTAAAATAAATACAAACGAATAAAGATAAGAACAAAACGAATGATATAAATAAGTCAATTGTAGAGTGATAAGTATTCAAAGTGTAAAAAATAAACATAATATTTTTCCAAAAAAAAAACGTGTAAAGAAAAAAAGAGAAAAAACTAAAAATATATTACAAGAAAATGAAGATATGAAGATAAATAGTGATAAATAGACCAAGTGTAAAATGATAAAAATTCCAAGTATACAGAGGAAAAAAAAAAAACTTGTTTTTTAAAAAAACAAAATCTAAAAATTATAATTTTTTCCTGCTACAGAAAACAATTATAGCAAAATCTATAATTATATCATTTCTATAAGAAAACATCATTTTCTTTTAGTATATGTATAATAATAATGCATATTAAAATTATCTTTTGATAAGATATAAAAGCAAGAAAAAACCCATCTTTTTGCATAGTTTATGATAATATCCGAGTTGAATTACGTATTCTTACTATTTTAAGCTCTCTATTTTTAAATAAAATTATGTAATCAGGCAATACAATAGTAGATCAAGAATGATTAAATATTTAAATTTAATAAGGATTGAGAAATAAAATATATTTTTGAAACTTTTAATTTCTTTTGATTTTATTTTTAGAATAGAAAAATTCTAAATCTTATTTCAATCATTAAAAAACCAAAAATTGATATCAAGTTGAAAAAATGCTATAAAATTATACAAAATTTGAGTTAAATATTTTTCACAGATACGAGATTTATTACTATTTATAGTCAAACACAATCAAATCTATATAAAAAAAGATAGTTATTATAATTATGACAATACACAAACAAGATTATGATAAATCATCAAAATATTGATTATATATAAATAATTAAAAAACAAATTATTATACCGCATGCGTCGTGCTACGGGGCATACAATTAGTTATCTCCTATTTCAAGAGTTGAGAAATAAATGTTCAACCAATTCTTTGTAAAATAAACGACAATGAAAGATATAAGAGTAAAGGCTCTCCAATTTGGACGTTCCTTGATGTAAAGGAATCATCTCTCATGCTAATTGAGCGCATTACTTTGGAACACTAAAGCAGGGACAGGAAGCTGAAATTAATGAAGCGATGAGACAAAGGATGCCAAAAGAACAAGTGCTGAGCACTTCAGCCATGGTTTAAACACAAACTAACAAAATGGCTTGTTGATTTGGAAAAGGATAAAAACTTTAGAGACATGTGTTTGTCCCAAGTAATGTTCCTCTCCATCATCCAAATATATGCTTACTGTCACACACAAGTTGCCAATCCAAGACATGCATCACAACGTCAAGATCCGTTAACAAATCAAAGCCTGTTAATGTGTTGAAAACCAAACATCCAACGTTCAGGAAATCCGAAAAAGTAAAAGAAAACTTGGAAAACACACATGCATACCCAACCATTGAAAAAAGAAAAAAGAAAAAAGAAAAAAAAACCAAATCCATTTCTCGCAAATTAGATCGTCACTGAGAGCTTATACGGTAGGACCTGCAACACAAGTAACGGTAAGTGAAATGTTAGCATGTCACGTTGCAAATAGTTAAGACACTAGCAATTGCAATGCTACAAATCGTAATAATGTAATGGTGGATTGTTTACGTAATACATGATGGAAATGTTGCCGGTGTGTATGCCCTACCTGTCTATTGGCAAGCGTCGCTAGCCCAGTCAAGATATTACACTGGGCCAGAGGTGGACTCAATTTGAGAAGGAGAATTGTTTGATCAATGCCACTCACAACAAAGCTAATTGGAACGTTTTTATTTGACGGCTTCCTCATTGGATTTATGTTTAGAGAGTTTTCTTAGGAGGAACCCCATTACCCTAGTGATGATCGCTACCCACATGAAATCCACGGAAAATGACAGGGAGGCCAGCCTCATCTCTCTCCCGTCCACCCACCTTGACCTGACCTTGCATTCCACTAAGGTAAGTCCTAGGAGAACAGGTTATTCAGCACGTGCAAATTTAGAAGACCAAGAAAATTTAGAAGATGCATCGTCGCTGTCGTGTTAATTGAAGCTCTGATACTACGGTACGTTAAGCATATGAAGATAATATGCCAAGAACACAGCATACATAAGGCAGTATATAGTAGCTCAGCCTGTGATTTATGTGGCATTGATTTTTTTATTGCTAAATGGTACCAAATTACACAAAAAGATACAGAAACTGGGCCACTCTGAAATTGGAGATTAGGTCCCCTATCTAACAGAATTAGATAATCTGGTGGTCATGCTGTTAAAAACAATGTAGCCAATGATTGGAAGTTTAAGCATATTGTGATTATCTATTGTGCTAAAATGATTTATATACAACTTGACAGGTTAATTTTTGTAAGTCGTGTCTTGAAGTTAACATGATCATCTGTGCACAGATTCATTGGATGCATGTCACGTAATGCATACATGCCGTAATTATTTTGTCTTTATAGTTTAAGTAGACATGAATGTGACGATTAAGCGAGCATGGATTGATTACTTAATTGATAAAATTATTTGACATTATTCTGTCAGATGAAAGAGCACTCATGATTTTGGCCTTCTATAGACATTAACAATCACACAATAGCTGATATTAGAGATATGAGAAAACCAAATAGTTCGTTGTTACTTCAATCCTTTTTTTTTTTTTTTGCTGGGAAAGAATAGGCAGAGAACAAGTACCTGATGGGGCTTGAAGCAGAGAAACAGAATCGGATTTATTTATCTCCCTTGCTAATATGAACATCCATAATGCCAGACTTATTTTGATTCTGTTTTATTTCCCTTCCAATCAAATTCTGGGTGAATTTTTCTCTTCAACATTCTCCTCATCAACTGAAAATCACCAAATTAATTAATTCTTACTTAAATATACCTTGAAGAAAAGTGTGTCACTCCATGAGATGAGTATCCATACTTACTTGGTTGAATTTCTTGATTGGACGTGAATCCTCTACAACGTGAGGACGTATGAGCTTCTTGGCAAAAGAGATGCTACTCTTGGCACGAGCAACCGGCTTTTTATTCCCTGGTTCAGTCTCAACTTCAACAGAATCAGGCTTCCTTTTCATGTCAGAATCTTCCAAGAACAGTTCTGCCAGTGTTATTCTTTCTCCTTTGTTTTTTCTTTGTTCATGCTCAGCGATAGTAGTAGAGTTGGTTATGACATCATAATGCAGAGAATCTGATCCAATTTCCTCAAAACTGTGGTCAAATGTTGCATATATCAAAGGGTTCACTTCTTCATCTTCAACATTGTCATCATAATAATAATCATCATCAACTGAGTATTGTTCTATTTCCCTTTCTTCTTCTTTTCCTTCGTCTTCCTCCTCCTCTTGACCTTCTTCGTCACTTTCCAAAATGAAATACTGATCATTTTGTTGGTTAAAAGGTATTAAAGGGTCAAGACCTAAGGTGCCAATTGTCAAAATTCCATCTTTCCAACCATCAAGCACATCCACCAGGGCTACTTGTTTCAGCAATGCTTGCTTGTCAGCCTCTTTTGTAATGGATTCAGCCTTCTTCACATTTCCAGCGAGCCCATCTGTTCAAAACAATTTCCTCATCCATTTAACTGAGACAATTATATAAACAACACTTAACAAGTGTGGCAAAAAGTAATAATAGTAAATAATAATTTAATTTTAATGCTTTTGCTCAGCAGAACAAGTCGCCCTAAACGAAGTGTTGATAATGATTGTTTTGTAACTCAAGCTTGTTAGGGGTTATTATAAAATAGAAGGCAAACTAAAATCAACGAGGCACTCATATATTAAGGACACGATGATTATAATACAAAAAAAGCATAAGATCGAGTCAATGGGACTTTTCTACCATTTAAAAATACATTTTGTTCTAATATATTAGTTTAGACGGCGACTCAATCATGAATATCAAACCTTTGATGGTGCCATGATGAAACCTCCTCTGCACCCAGTTGAAGATCTGTTTGCAAGAAACAAAAATGTCAGTAACCAAAAGATCATCACAAGAACAAGTGTAGAGAGTGAGAGTAAACGATCAGCCTGGCCATAAAAAGGCATCAAAATATATTTAAGGTGAGAAATTCTGATAACGTTCTCTACTTCTAACCTTCATGCTCATCACAACAAGTTCTTGGCGAGGGAATTGGGACAAAGGAAATGTCAAGTGAGGGAAATGATTTTGGAGAAAGAATTAAAAAGCTGGGGTACTCAAATGGGTGGAAGCCTTTGGCGATAACACGTGTCCAAGAGTAGTGGGCCCTAGTAAATAGCCTATGTTTTAGGGTGCATGGCATGTTTGAGGATCGACAATGTTGGGTCTTTGTGGCATGTTCGATGTGTCAAAATTTTCGAAGTGATGTCCATTGTCTAGAAAATGATTCCCTCTTTGTTGCATGTTACCAACAGATACAGAGATCTAGTAAAGGGCTTCCGATTCTTTCACTAACTCTACCTAGTCTCTTTTGCCTTGTTAACATCTCAACCTCATCTTCTTGAACTGTTTTCTCTTCAGCTATCCAGTATACTTGTTGATACTTGCCAGCTGCTATTAAGAAACTGAAGTGAGGAATGAGTCGTACGTGTGTGCCCTGCCGTAAATGTGAGCTCGTCGGTAAATTCTACGAGGAAAATAGTTGGTCAAGTAACTATTCCGCTGTATTGTTTTATGGTAATAACTAGTAACGGCTAGGGTAATGATCAATTTAGGGAAATGCTTTCTTTTTAGCCATCAAGTTCAAACCTGAAACCAGCAATTGATTTGTAGAGGTGGTGAAAGCGGCCTCTATCCTAGAGAGAATTAGAGCACAAGTTCAATCTTCCGGAAACATATTTATTGTGAGGGGTTTCATCTTCATGTTTCCGGTCCGAAGAGAGATTAGTCTCATGCTAACTAGGCCGGGAATACCCTTGGTTAGACCCAAAAAAAAATAAGAGTCCAAACCTAAAAGATAAATCTCTCATAAATCTCACTTATCATGAAGTTGATGCACATGGAAAGGTGGACTTACCAAATTAGAGAAGTGAATTTAGTTTTGGTAAATTACATACATATAAAAGCGAAGCTAATCCAAGCATACAGCCTATTATTTTTCGATGCGAACAAATTAATCTTTTTCTAATCGGCTAAGCAAGCTAAACTCCTGCGTCCTAATCTTTGCTGTGACAAGGTGAGTGATAGATGGTGAGATTTTTAACACATTAGAGGGGCTCTCTTTTCCCATGTGAGAGTTCAGTCACTGTAGTATTCAGGATGATGTCTAGCGGGAAAAACGATACTACTTTTCTTCGCCTTTCTATATATTTACCTTTTCGCCTTTGTCTCTCATCAAAGGTTTCTTTGATTTGAAGAGAGGAGAAACTCATGTTCCTCAAGGACAGATATAGAATAACACGCGACTCCAGAAATTACACTATCGCATGGATGGAGCAAATGTCACTGTAAGTAAAAGAATAGTCTCCTTAGATTCCCTTTCTTGCCGCTTCACTTTCCAGCACCTCATCCAATGCCGCAGTCAACTAGCTCTTTTGTTTCTATTATCTATAGTGGGTGACACCTAAATTAATTGGAAATTCACTTAACATTTTCCCCAGCAATCGCCGTCATACTATAAACAAAGAGAGATTAAGTCAGTTCAAAGTACTCTGTACAGAAGAGACTAGCAGCAGGGGGGGGGGGGGGGATTGCCATGGTGTAACCCAATAGGGAAAAAAAGAAGCTGCAGTAATATCTATGAAGACGAAAGTTTCTTTGGACACAAAAATATCTCTTATCCAATGGGCAGTAGACGACACCCCTCTCTCCATCAGAGCCAGGCATTTCATAGGTGGGCAAATTAAGTTAGGCCTCCGATTGCACAAATAATTAATATCTTTTTTGCAACGCCCAACAATTGCAAAACTTCTTGTCTGTAAGGGCCTGGGAAAGTTGAAAGAAACAGTTGGATTCACCTGTGCCAATCTGGAAGGCTGGAAAGCTATAAATGTAGACAATTGCCATGCTTGTGCTTGTAAGTTTATGACTTTATGCAGTCCTACTGTGTCATAGCCCCAGTTGGGCTTCCACATGGGAGCAGCGGACCAGATGAGAACTGTAACTACCCATGACTGATGTTGACTCAATTAGACGATATACAATGATGTCCGAATGCTAGTCAAATCTCAATAATTTGAGTTCACATGTTTTTTTACTCGCAGAAGCCCCTGTCTTTATACCCTTTTAATTCCTTAATTTTGAATTAAATTCCTCATCTCAAATCCGATAAAGGTGACGTGTCACATACTGCACAGAATCATCCTTAAATCTTGATTATTCCCTTAAGCGGGCGCACTTACGTATACGTATGCAATTTACATACGCGTCTCATTGGAATAGCTCCATTTGCTTAATTCTACGCACTGCTCTGTATTTCAAATAACAAAAATAAACCAGTACTTTTCTGCCTTTTATATGGCGACAAGTGGAAGAGCTAGAGGCTAGCTAGATCCTCAAGGGTATACCATACATTCAGATAGGACGAGTTTTTTCCACGTAAGCATAGTACCAAAAATTATTTTCCAAACTTTATTAAAAAAATCTAACACAACTATAACAATCATATTATCATACATGTCAACGCGCAAACAAAATCTTCAAAAGCTCTGTAACTTTTTTTTCTTCCTGAATTTGTTCGGTAGCTCATTGAGGTTGTTTTCTATAAGTTTTTAAGAATATATTAAAATAATAATATATCAAAACAATTCAAAATTAAAAAAAATTAAAACTTTTTAAAAAATACGATTGTATCACAGCAATAGCAAAATGGCTGTCATTAATAGCAGTGCAATTGGAGAGGGCTCTCCAATGAATGAAAAGCGGCAGGTACAGAAGATGAACAGACGAGAAAACCTGTCAGTATCAGATTCAAGAGCAAGAAAACCATTTAGCTTTGGCATTTAAATCTTCAAAATTAAGCTCCACTACATGCATAGGAATGTCTGCAAGTGCCCATGCGTTTAATATTCAAGGCTCAATCAGAGAATTATAAGTTTGGACATTTTATTCTGGGGATCATATGTACCTTTTTGGCTTCTTTTTTTTCATTTATTTTCTTAAGAAACAAAAAAACTTTATTTATTATACAGCATGTGCGATGTAAAACGTGTTTTTCTATTTTAAAAAAATAACACAATAAACAAAATATAGGAAATAACACAATTAAAATATATTTTAAAAAATAACACAATTTAATAAGTAAATTTTCTAACAGAGTAATATTAAAAGCTAATTTAAAATTTGAATAAGGATAAGTGGATAACTCTTTTTGCTTGATGTCTCTATATAAGAAAGGAACACTTATTATTGTATTGTAAAGTTTGCATAAGAACACCCACTACAAGAATGGAACACATCGATGGAATATTCTATCAACATGTAAACATCATTTTGTCATCAATTTATATAGCCAATGGATCTATCAATGGAAAAACATTATTGAAAAAAGTTTTTGTCGAAGATTTGCTATCCGTTAGCATTTATATCAGTAATTTATAATGCTGAAAAAATAAAATGCACCAACTAGTTTTCATCGGCCATTCCGTCAATAATTAAATTATTAATAAAATATTTCTTTGTTGATTCTGTTGGCAAAACCTAAACATTGCCAATGGAATACCAAGATTGACGATATAATTTATGTCGTTAATTTCATCCGAAAGTTCTAAAACTTTTAAACTATTCTGTAACTTTTTGATGAAATAGCGTCTATATTGCCAATAGAATTATTGATGAATTTTTTTTTAATTATTTAGTTGTTAATTTAAAAATTAACAAATATCACAATAAAACCAAACACTATCAATTTTATTGAACATTAAGATTTTATTAATTTCAATATTCATTCAAAAATAATTTTACAACAATAAATACATAGATATTTCATCACTTTCTCCCAATTCTTCCTATTTTCTACTTCTAATTTGCCTTTCATTTGTCCATCTAATTTGGCTACTTGCTCCTGACCCTCATTTTTGTGACCCTCATCTCAAATTCAAGCATTGATTGGCTTGGACCAGATTGTTGTGCGTCTAGAGTTGAAATAGTATAGTCTAACCTTATTTTTATGGTTGATTCTATAGACATCATAAACCAAATTCATATCCGGTCTATCAGTTACTCAAGTCTCTAACTACCGCTGAGGATTGTGAAGAGGATAGATAAAAGTGTTTTTTCCATGTTTTTCAATCATTGTGGTGCTATATATTTCCTAAAAAAAAATCAATTATAATTACAAGAATTAAAAAAAAAAACTTTTATAACAAGCATTGTCTGCTCTGTACAAATTTCTTCACCCTTTCTCCATATCTTCATATCCTTTTTTTTATATAAGTTTCCTCGTATAATTTTATTGGAGTGAGCCCATGTTCAAATTGTTTTTCCTATACAATAAAGTTGTAAAAAAGTCTAAGAAATAAACAATAAATTAAAAATGATAGAAAAAATTGAACTAGCAATAGTAGTAGCACTCTTATATAACTTATTTTTGTATAAAATTAGAGTTTGATTTATTTTTTAAATTCAAATATTCAAATTTTAAAATAGTTTTAAAAATTGTTGTAATTAATTTGATGGTCGGAATGAAATCTTCATTAATTTGAGTCTACAGTTAGAAATAATAAGCTGTAATTAACGTATCAAAAAGCAATTCTCAAAATCCAAATTCATGTTTCTCTATCTTTAGATACTTGGCAAACATTCCTATGCATGCAGTGGAGCATTTGAAGACTCATGGGGGTGTTTGAAAGTGATGTAATAATTATTAATTTTTAAAAAATTTTTAAATTATAAATATATTAAAATAATATTTTTATTTTAAAAAAATTATTTTTAATATTAGCACATCAAAATATCTGAAAATACTAAAAAAATATTAAGTTAAAATATAAAAAATTAAATTTAAAATTTTGTTAAAAGTATTATTAAAACACAAAAACAAAATACAAAAGATAAAAGAATAGCCTGTTTGGAAGTGTGGTTACGATTGTTTTTAAAATGTTTTTCACTTAAAAATATATTAAAATAATATTTTTTTTAAAAAAATTATTTTTGATATCAGCGTATCAAAATAATCTAAAAATAAAAAAAAATATTATTTAAAATAAAAAAAAAAAATTAAAATTTTAAAAATATTTTTAAAATCTAAAAATAAACCGGGCTATTTAACTCTGTATTTCATGAGCGACTGCATAGGTCACACTTGTACAGCATGAGTACCTGCCTTGACTGTACTAGATTGTGAAATTCTTTTCACAAGAGAAATAGTTTTTGCTATTGTTGCTAATGGAGGAAAAAACTGGAGGAATGTTCCATGAAAATGATAACTTCGTCTGTAATAGCCTAATAGGCGCTCAAAAAGACCTGACCAAGGTCAAGCAACCGGCGACGGAGTTATCACTTGTTTCATATGGCAAAGGTCCTTAGCTTCTGACTTTGATAAGGAGATATATTTAGGTATGATTAACTATTTATTATTGTCTTGATATATTTGAGTGATGTCTGTAAGATAATTTTCAGAACTAATTTTTATTTAATTGTATAATATAAAATAAATATTTGTAAAAATATAAAAGAATTAAATTTTAGATAAGAAAACATATTTTTTCTAAGTTGAACTCCAAATTCTTTATTTATGTTTTTTTTATGAAAAATATTTTTTTTTATTAATAACATGGTTTCTTAATGAAAATCCAGGATGATTAAAATAACTATTTATTAAAATCTCAGTTATTTAAATTAAGGAGTAGAGATATTTATTTTTGGACGCAAAACTCTCATCTCCTTATTAATTTATTTTTTAAAAGAAAATATAGTTATTTTTATTACTAGTATATTTTTTAAAAACAAAAACTTATCATACTCTAAAAAGCAATTTCCAAACAAAAATTAAAAAAAAATATTGTCTTCATAATTTCTATGTGGCAGTATGAAAAAAATCAAAGAATAATTAATTAATGAAAAAGCATATTAAAAATTGAAAAAAATCAAAGAATAATTAATTAATGAAAAAGCATATTAAAAATTACAATAAAAAAGTATTTTATTTTCATTAAATATTCATATGCAATTTTATTTTCAATTTTATTGCATTTTAGATTTATATATAATTATAATTGCAAATATAACCATATAAGCTCTAATATCCTTTAAGAAGTATGTCCTGATTTTTTAAATAGCATTGTAATTATTAATTTAAATAAGAATTTATTTAAATTTAAAACAAAATATTTTTTGGGCTCAGAGGCCAAGATGGTGCTCTAGCACAACTCTTTTTTATTGAGTGGACGACGTGTAGTCCTCTCATTAATTAAAAAATTACAGTAGATGACGCATAATCTAATGCAACAATTTTCCTGCCATCTATAGAGCTGGAAAAGCAAGGGTGAGTTTTTTTTTACCCTCAAAGCTCAATTTTCAGCCTGTTTTGAGAGAAAACATCCTAAAACCTAAATTATTCTATTTCTAACCTTGACACATAAAAAAACAAAAAAAAGTTAAATTTAACCCAAAAAAATTATTTACAAGCCTCATCTATGTTTTTCAAAATTATTTTAGAGAGAGAAATCACCATCATTGAACTCACCTCTCCGGAACAAACGCATTAAAATTAAGATTGATTTATTTTATTTTTTTGTGGCTAGATAAATTTTTTCTCTCCTCTCCGTTTTGAAGTTTTTCTCTCCCATCTCTCATAATTTAAGGACTAAAAAGTGATAAAAATAAAGTTTAATTATTAAAATATAAAAGCCTAAAACTCTAGTGATCATATTGAAAAGAAAAGAAAAAACTCTAGTGAACTTTTTCCAGGTTGCTGGGGTATAGTTAAAGGTTGTTCTCAATTAGTATATTTTATAATAATTATAATTATAATATAATATCATAAGGTGTTTTCGAATTATAGGGATATAGAAGGTGCTATAGATATTATTTTTCTCACAACGACAACAATAATAAGAATGAAGATGCATGGTAAGCATGAAGTAGTGTATGATTTCGGAGTCTCAAAGACTGCCTCAGAGCTATAACAATTCCAATCCTCCAAGAGCAGGTGCTTTGGATTCTGATTACCAAAGCAAGCTGATCCAATCTTTCATTGATGTGGGGGTTAAGCCTTGCATAACGTAGTTAAATATTGATGTATATCGACCCCTCTCTTTGACTGTAGCATGCCCCTGGATCTTCGAATCAACCATACAATTTGTTTTAGGCATATAGCTCTAACTTAATTAGCATTGTTCTCAACCCTACCCAACAGGCAAAACCACTACTGATCAGCACATGAGCTAGCCCAGGTGGCTATAACCATGCACGTACTGCTTGAACAAAGCGTAAAATTGTCTAGTCCAACTGTCCAGGCTCTTAGAGGCCCCCAAGTTCGCGTTCTCAGTCAGGTCTAAACATGAGACTCGACATTTTTCGATGTAGCAAGCCCTGTGGGGAGTCTCTGCAGCCCGATTAGACATTATACATTCTTATGGACCCAGTTAGAGTCTAACCTCGGCAACGCTCAACCTATCTTGATTTGAGCCCAGGCCCCAATCCAATTCTACTCTGGTTTTCTTTTTCATACTGGTTGTGTCCGCGCTTTTCGAACGTTGTATGCAGCGTCGTATTGTAGCCAAGCATCAGCATCCGCAACAATGTTTGAATCTCCATGGCAGCGCCTCCATCACTAGGCGGTGGGTTCAACCAAATTCTCTCTGGTTTGGTGCTAATGGTTTTTTTTTTTTTCTTTTTAATTCTTGATTTTCATCTATGTCCCTACAAAGTTTTAAAATAAAATAACTTAACTCATCAAAATCATGACCCAAATCATAAAATTAAAATAACTTAATAAAAAATAAATCAAAGAAAACCACAAAGCTCATTAAAAAAAACAATGTTGAATGATGAATTCAAAAAAGAAAATAAGTAATAAAACAAAAAAGAATGTCAACACATGTTAGTTTTTCAAACTCATGACCCAATTCATTAGACCAAAAGCACTATACATGGACAAACTACGAAAACTAATCCCCAACCAATTAAATATTGATGAATGAAGTCGAGGGAAAAAATCAATTATAAAAAGGATCCAAAACTGAAAATAACAATCAAAATAATGAGGATAAAAATTAAAATAAAAAATAAAATAGAGAACAACAACAAATTCCTGATCGAATTGTGAAGTTAAAAAGAAAAATCACTTTAACAAAAGAATAAAAAAACCAGAAAATAAGGATCAAATTGGAAAAAATAATATATAATAAATTTGGATTGAATGATTAAATTGAAGACAAATAAAAATTGTACAAAAAGGTCACGAAAAAGAACTAGAAATTAGAAGAATAAGGACCAAATTGAAAAAATTGATATATCACAAATTAGGATTGAAAAATGAAATGAAAAAGAAATAAAACTTTTACAAAAGGATCAAGAATACAAAAAATAAATCAAAAGAATATATAAGAACCGAAGTTGAAATATCAATAACTAAAAGGACGACTCTGAAATATTGAATGACCAACATGATTTTAAAAGGGAGGAGAGAAAAAAAAAGAAAAAAAGAAGAAGAAGGAAACCCCACCGGTAAAAATCCCTATCACCACCACCACCACGCATAGCCCCACTAAGAAAAAGACGTCATGATGATTCCAACGACATGATAGAAGCACTTTTTTAGCCACCGAGAGGCATTACACGCCTTGCCAGAAGGCCGCGGGCGCCTCCCACACACTAGCCACCTTTTCATTTTAATATTTTATGTTTATTAAAGACTAAATTATCCTTGACCAACTTAATAATAACAAAAAAAAAGATGAAAAGACAAAAAAGCCTCTAAATGCAAGCTTTAATTTTTTTATTTTAAGGGTAACTAAGTAATTTTATTATGCTTAAAAAGTTTTTAAAAAAACTGCTAGATGCCAATTTTAATTTTTTTTATTTTAAGGGTAAATTAGTAATTCCACTGTGCTTTTAAAAATGAAAAGATAATTCTACCCTAATCAATCTAATAATGACCAATGAGCCATGTGAAAAGATAAAAATACGCCCAACACCAAGGCTATTGATTTTCTTAGAAGGTCAAAACAATAATTACATTGTCACGGTGAATAATAAAATATATTTATGGCCACGATGTTTTTTCCTTTCGTTTTAGCTTT
>Ga0307517_10003950_pt1 | contig 22966 bp, 17 predicted proteins | sample 23_EM_MG_FD_194515 | JGI IMG/M metagenome (GOLD analysis project Ga0307517, IMG submission 194515) | Populus trichocarpa ectomycorrhiza microbial communities from riparian zone in the Pacific Northwest, United States - 23_EM | ecosystem: Host-associated > Plants > Roots > Unclassified | place...
ATGTGCAAGATTACCTGCTTAAAGTCACAGAGGGGAATCTTAGCCTCCGAGTTTTATATATACACGGCTGATGGCACAAGATGTGCCATCATTCATCATCGAAACCAATCTTTTTTAAGTATATTCAAGCCAACCAATCTCTGTTCCACTTCCACCAGAGTTATCCAAAGGAATCTGATAAAAATCAAAAAAGCATCTGGTGAATTGAGTTTTCGTGTGCATTAATTGATCCCTTCTTCTTTTCTTTCCCCATCCAACCCTGTCCTTCCTAATTAATGAATAGGAGCGTACCATTTTAATTTTAAAAAAAAGTGAACAGTAGGAAAGAAAAGTGAAGTTGCCTCCCATGTTGTTGATGTGTTAAAAGTAAACAAGAAGCTAAACCAACAGTCCTAAGTACCAAGCAACATAACTAACAACATCTGAAACCAATCCAGCATCTCATGGTGGTTGCGATGCAAAAGCAACACAACCAACCATCCAGTGGTACTTGTTGACATGAAGCAACAAGATTGACTTTGCTCTTTAATTATCTCTCTTTCTTTCCGAGTGTATGTGAGTACCGTGGAAGTCACAGACGCATAGACAGAATGAATTGACAAAAAGGTCCACATATTTATGGCAGCAGTACCCTTCTATAATATGAAAACTATCTACTGGACTGGACTGCTCAGCGTAAAAGCCTCTTACTGATAAATAAAGAAATATATTCCAAAGGGAATGTTAGCTTTAAGTCTGTAGTCCATATCCATGCTGAAACTGGGAAAAGGAATTTTCACCCAGGAAAGAAAAGGAAAAGGAAAAGGGGAAGCCAAAATGGCCAGCAACAAATCGTAAAAGTCGATTGAATCAGATCAATCTTTGGATTTCTTGGGTTGCAGTTTAGAGTTTTTATAACTGGAATCAAGATCCAATGATGATCACTGATCTCCAAAGAACTGCCATATGATTAGTGTCATCCAATCAGTTGTTCTTGCTGCATTAATCACTTTCCCTGGATTCAAAGGTGAGGAAGGTTAGATACTAAAGCAATTCTTTAATTAAACAATTACAATAGCAACAGTAGTACTATGTATATATTTATTTAATTAAGAGAGAAAGTAGAAGACATGCCGTATAGTATAGTTGTCTTGTTCTTACTGAAGCTTTCAATCAGTTGACTCAGCCTGCCATTTTTTTATCAACAGCCATTTGGACACCTTATAGGGAGGAAAAGATTGAAAAAGTTCAGCGATTGTGTTGTTATTGCCAACACATTCCATTAGATAAAAATAAAAAATAAAAACTTTTAACAAAAAAAAAACCCGATGTGGTGGATCCATTGCAGTGGTAGGCCCATTTTAACAGCAAGTTCTTCCTAAGCAAGCATCCGCTTCTGCCCTAAGACTACATTCATTCTTTAGTAGCAAGTTTCGTAGTTCATATTCAAAGAAAAGAATAAAAATTATTGACAAAGTTTTTGCGATATGCGGCCCGAATGTTTGAAAAACAAGAAAAGAAGGAAGAGTTATTGAAGAACCTTTCTCTTTAACCAGCTGCTGTACTTGAAGGCTCCTCTTGCTTTAATTTATTCTATAACATGTAAAGGAGATTCTGGGATGATGCCGAAGGGGCCATGTGTTTTTTTTTAGGTCTGTAGGAGAAGGACCGGTGTGTCAAAAGTCATTTAAGCAAAGGTGCCTCCCATGGATTATTATTCTTTAAAGGGACCCATAAGAGAGGAGATCTCACAAATCCAATAGCATGGAAAGAAGATGAGAAGAATATGGCCTCAGGAATCAGGAAAAGAGAAACAAAAGGAACTAGTCACCATCCCAACAAAGTAAAAACTGAGATATATTGCTGTAATTCAAACACGAACACACGCTGAAATGACCCGAGCAATGCGTCATTAATCTATTTGCTTATAATTTATATGCATTTGGTAATTGGTATGAAGAGAAGGGAATTAGCTCCAAGCAAATCCTATTTAACTTGGTCAAAACTCTCTCGAAGCGGAAGGCGAAGAAAAATGACAAACCATGCACCGAAAGAAAAAACAATCAAATTACTGATACAGCCTCTTCTACGAGTGAATACACAAACAGTCACGTATTTTATTTGGTATTGTGATATTGGTTATTTTTTAAAATATTATTTATTTAAAAATATATTGAAATAATATTTTTTATTTTAATAAAATTTATTTTTAATATTAACACATTAAAACGATTAAAAAACATCAAAAAATAATTTAAAATAGAGAAAATAAAAAAATAAAAATTTAATTTTTTAAAACATAAAAATATTCTTTTAAAACATGTAAAATATACAGTAAAAAATTGAAATAATATTTTTTTATATTTTTAACTTTTTCATTTAGCATCTATACTGAAGATGCTCCGACTCATTGAAAGACTAAAATCCTCTGGAATTTGTACCTGCTAGTGCTACAAGGTCCAGGTCATTTTTGGAACTGGAGTGTTGTGGCTGGGAATGGGCTCCTGTAGAGAAAAGATAGAAGCAAGTAATTTACGCACATCGGCAAACAACAGACATAGACTCTTGTGTTTAGAAGTGAAAGGCAAGCAATTCCATCTTATTGTGAAGTGACACCATCTTTTGCAAGTGCATCCGTTTTAAGGAAAAGGAAAAGGAAGAAGATCGAGCCATTTTAAGTGCAGCAACAAACAACAAAGTAGCGTGCTTTCCTTTTCATCCATTCTCAAGAGAATTCACCCTTGTAACTCATCTTCCACTAGAGCAGATGCAAGATCAGAGTCAAAACCTCAATATTCAAACTGTAAGTCACTTGGGATCATGAGCATACAGGATCCTCGAGATTGTTACATGGCCCAGATAAACAAATGAAAGTGCCAGTCCTGTGTAGATTTTAAACAAGGCAGATGGCTAAACATTTCAATAAATTACTGCTCATGACTACAACCAACCCGTCGCGTCATGTTTAACTTCTTCTCTAGGCCTACAAGAACACAATGTTAAACTATAAAACGAAAATTCAGGGAAAGTATAGATATAATTGCTTTCCTCGGCGAACCAGTGAACGTCGCACTTGCCTCGTTAAGTGATGCCCAACTTCCAGAATCCTCTTTACGAGGCACAACAACCTTTGTCCAATACCCCTCGACTTGATTGACAGAGACAAAGTGGAATCATGCAGAAATATTCCCTCAAATAATTCAGGCGAGACTAACTCATTTCTGATAAAACGCAACATCTAATGACGCAATATGTCTCAGTTTGACATGACTCGACCCAGAAAAACACAACCCCTCTTTACTGCTTGAAGAACAAATCCAGATGGGTTAATTAGAAGCAACAAGCTAGTTACTGAAAGAGAACTGACACGAAAAAATGCGGAAGCCACGCTTCAAGATAACAAAGAAGAAGATGACAACATGAACTTGACAAAAGAAAATACTAAAAAACAAAGAATATAACAACACAAACTCATTCTGTTAGGTTCACAAACAAGTCAAAAGGCAAAGCACACTCTCTTTCGGGGCAATAATTATCAGAACCAAAATTTAATCACTTCGGGTGTAAAGTTTTCCTTCTATGATCAATCTAGTTTCCAGTTCAATATTTATTCTATTATCTAAATATGATGCTACGTTACTGTTTGTACTTTGTGGATGCTTTGGAATAATAGCAGCCTTCATAAGATTCTAAACTCACCTAAAATGCAATAATTCTGAGACAAGACAAGAAAAGCCTAATCATTCACAGCACACAAGGAAAAATGGATCAGAACCAGGCGAAAACACACTGGCACTGTTGAAAAAACTGAATTCACTCCATGTGTCGGTCCATCTTAATAAAAAAAAAAAATGGTGAATCCATAACCCTGTCAAGCTCAGATTTAGAATTTTTTTTTCATTTAATCGGCAATACACTGTGAATTTAATGAAGAAACTTTCAAATCGCTGGATTGACTCTAATGGATTTCATTTAGTTTTTTTTTTTTTTTTTATCTTGGCAACCTTGCTAAAATAAAACGAATAAAAGTTAATTATAACTTGATCTTATACTTTATCAAAACAAGTTTATTAATGTATAAAAAACAATTAAATAGTTTTAAAAAGGCATTTTTTTCCCATTGATATTTTTATCTTAACGGTTTTTCCTCTTTCTTGAAATAAAAAAAATGAAAATGGATGAAGATGGTTAATGTGTTATAAATGGATTTTAAAAAAGGATTAAATATATAGTTCCTGAAATGAAACTATGAGATTAATTAATTAGTTTGGTTAAACTACAGGAATTAATATATAATTAACTCAATAAAGAAACACGAAAATCTATTATGTTTCGATTCAAGATATACATACACACACATGTATACATATAAAAGAAAAAATGAGGGTTGGGAACCCTACAGAAAGCAAAACCAAAACCTCCACAGATATTTATCTAACAAAAGTTTCAACTAATCCAAAAAAGCTTGATGCAGACGGGGTAGCAGATCCAGGTCTTTCGGGTGCTGGAGGATTGCATAGAGACGATTGGGGTCGATTCCTTGAGGGTTTTGCTGCTGGGGTTGGCTTTGCGAGCAGAGTTCTGGGCAGTCAAAATTGGTCTAGAAATGGTGTGGAGATTTCACTGATGAAGAAGCAAGACGAGGCTTTTACTTTTATTAGTTAATTATAGATTAATTTATTGTTAACACTTTAAATTAATACCATATAACTATTTAATGTTTATAATCAATATCATTCATTTTCATTCAAATATTTAATTTGTATTCTTTTTATCATAATTCAAGAATAAACAAAGTATAATAAATAAATATTTAAATAATGCTTAGCAGATATATTTTGCCTATTTTTATTCCTAAGGACAGGAATATTCTTGTCAGAAGGAATTGAATCCTTTTTGAAGCCCAATTTGTAGGTTGTTCCCTTTTAAATATTATTTTATTTTTCCAGTTTAAGTTCATTTTGTGGCCATCTGCTTGTAAAAAAATGTGATTAATAATAATGGAAAATCATTTATACTATCATGATAAAGGGAAACTAATCACTCTACAATACTACAAGCATTAATCCACTTTGTTTACGTTTAGAACCAACAAAAAAAAAATATTTACAACCAGCAATAATAAATGATAATCAACTCCGGTTGCTGCCTCAAAATTCAATCTTGAAAGCAAGGCAAATACTTCAAGAAACACAGACTTTAATCTTGCCAGAAGACACTGAACAGAAGGGCTCTTTTAGTTTACAAATCTATTGCGCGATCATTGAACTGACCGAGCTTAATCAGTCTCCCCCAGGCCAGGAGGCGGCTCAGGGGTGTGGCGGTTACTGGCTCCTGTTCCTGAATAATCACTGTACTCTAAATTAACTCTCCCTCCCGGCACCTGGCTTTGTGATTGTCTGTATTTTCAGTTATCAAAATAAAACATAGATCAACTTGTTTGCATCTTTCCTTGGTTTAGCATATATTAAAGAGCTCGAGCCCGTGGACAGAGCATTTTAAGCAGGCGAGTTTGTGGGTTTAATTACTTGATGATGTTGAGGTAGCATTCAAGAAGATAAGCTGAGAAACTACCAGCAGAATTACTAGTGAATGGAGGAAACTGCCTACCATTTGTAGCTGCTTTTGAAGTATCAGTGTTCCTTAGACATGATGATATTTAAAATGCATGTTGCTGAGACATTTACATTCCAGCCTGTTTGAATGTTGTTTTATCCATCTAGATTAATTCAGAGGCGAATCCATGGTTATGGTTTAGTTTAGTGTATGATAAAAATGAAAGTAATTTAAATTTTTAATACTTTATTTTTCTCCCCTAATTAGAATAGGTGCGTGGTTTCAAATTAAATCAATTGTCAGATTTGAAACATGAGAGGTCATGTTTCTAGCTAGAGTACCCAAATCCTAGCTAGTGACCCCACTCAATTCGATAAGAATAATAATAATCATATTTGTAGTTATTGCAGATTAAATTTTATGTATCATTTCCTTGATGATCTCATAAAATCATATGAAAAATGTCAAAAAGAAAAATCCCATGAAAATCTAATGCAGATGGAGAGGTAAGGATCGAATTTTGTAATTAGATTATGAAATTAAAGGGGAAAATAAATAAATGCGAGAGGAATGCTATCTCTGCGAACTGAGGGTGATAACAATCGGAAACTGTTTTAATTATTATAGAGATTATTATTTTATTGTTCTAATTTGTATCTAATATTTCTTTATTTTATTTATTTTGTATAAATAAGGATATAATGTTTTATACCGTAAAAATTTTAGTATATTTCCTTCTCGTGTTCCTTTTCTTTTTTCTTCTGTCTACATCAAATTTAATATAGTTCAATATTAACATGAAGATTAAATATTTTATTTATTTTGAAATCTAAAAACCCTAAAAAAACAATTTAACACATGAAATCGGTTTTAACATGACAATTAAAAGTGATTGAATGACTCCATTGATATAGATGTTTGAGTCGGCCACTGTGGCCCAGGCCATCAAGGTAGAGAGAAAAGCGCTTCTAGTTAATGGAGTCTGTCTACCCACCTTGGGCTGGCTCTCTAAAAGCCCCCTTTTTTACCTTTCCTTTCGGTGGCAAGAAGCATCCATTCAAGGAGTTCCATCTTCAATTCTTCATCAAAAGAACTCTAGGTGCATAATTCCATAGGTCAAAATGGAGAGGGGCAGATGAAATGGTCAATCTGTGATGATTGAAGGAGACTCGGCTCCCTTGTCCCATCTGCAATTAGTGGAGAACGTTAAATGGAGTGGTCAAAGGAATTTACAAACTCCTCCTTGCCCCACCACCACCTCTTGCCGCGGGAAGTGGCAAGGAAGAGAGAAATAATAAGCAACGGCACTAATTAGTAATTACTAATAATCCTGTCGGTCTGATACCGTTGTTGGCAAGTACTTTCCGTTGTCTACGAGGGTGATTGCGTCATTATGATCTTGATCTCTGTCCTCGTAGTTTGAAAACTACGAGGACAAATCTTAATTCCTCCGTCTACAGAGTTTACGCTAAATTATTATTATTATTGTGAATGTTTCCCCATATTGGTAATTTCAACTTGTAAGGTCTGGTACACTACACTCTCTTGTTATTGTAGCAAAGTAATACACACACACATACATACATACATATACATATACATATATGTATGGGCACCATCATTGAAGAAAAAGACCCTTTACAACTACAAGAATTTAGGGGGCAATTATAAAAACAAAAGATTATTTAAATTACATTTGAAAAGTTTATATACTTTACTCGTAATAAAACTACATAAGCAAAGGAGCGTAGAACCCTCGCATTCGCTTACGCGCGGCGCTACTGGCCAGTTATGCAATCCAATATTTATGGTCAACCTCAACTTCCTCGTTTTAATTAATCAAATATACAATATGCACGCACATATGGCTCTTGACAAGAATTTGTGGTCGGTCCATGATCGATCACATCCGTCTTCCCACCCTATATCTTGTACTGACTGCTGTATTTATTTTCACTACGTATTTGAGCACTTTATTATAACCGTGTTGTCATTTGTGGTCGGCCAAAAGTCAAAACTGCGGTGCTCAGACATTATAATTGACACATACAAGAGCCCTGTTATTGGCCATTGCATGCACTAGCATTCATCAGCAATATCCATCCTTCGCCGCCTCAGATGACATGCTCTGCTCTAATGGCAGTCCCACTTCCACTTCTTTTCACTTTCCACTTTGCTTTTTCATCGCACTAAGTAAATATCTAATCCTCTTCGGCTATTTTTATATCCCAGCGAGTCTTCGAGTTCACATGGAAAATAATTCTACGATAACTGGGCTTCCAAGAATTGATACCATATTGATAAAATCAAGGGCGGAGGAGTATAGGAGGCTAAGGTGGGCTGTAGCCCAGGTTAAAAAAATTATTAAAAAACTTAATACTCTCCCTGCATAATCTTTACATCATATCTGTGAAGGGAATTAAGGGTCGCTTGAACCGCTTGCCTTCTGCCTGCGTTGGTGATATGGTAATGGCCACTGTCAAGAAGGGGAAGCCTGATCTCAGGAAGAAGGTTATGCCTGCTGTCATTGTTAGGCAGCGTAAGCCTTGGCGTCGAAAGGATGGTATTTTCATGTATTTTGAAGATAATGCTGGTGTCATTGTGAACCCCAAAGGAGAAATGAAAGGCTCAGCAATTACCGGTCCAATTGGAAAGGAGTGTGCTGATCTTTGGCCTAGGATTGCAAGTGCAGCTAATGCTAAGAGCTTTAATTTGTCTGTTCCTTTTCTTTGGGAATCATACTCTCGTTAAATCCTATATGTTTTTGTAGGGTTAATTTTAGTTGTGTTTTTGTTATTTTAACTAAATTTTATTTGGAGCTTTATATGCAGTAATGAACTTTATGGATTTTGTGCAAGAAAAAAAAAAATTTCGGGGTTCCGCCCCGAACCCCAGCAGGGAGCGCGATGCCTTTGTTTTTTTTGTAAAAACCCACTCCTTACAGAGATTTTGTCTTCTATCATTTATTAAAATCCACTCTTTTACCTTTATCAATACTCGAGAAACACCATAGGATTTTTATTTTCTTCTTCTCAACAATATCGAGTTTTAGCTTAGGTTTTGAAGAAAATTTAAACAGAGAGTCGCAAAGAATGCAAAACCATCACGATCAAATAAGAATTTCCAAGCTCTAACTTAGCTCTACAACAAGGATAAGTAACAGTTTATAGCCCAAGATAAAAAAATTCCTAGCTCCGCTCTTGGATAAAATCGCTCAGGTTCTAACAGCACGATGAACAATCGATGATGGCATAGTTGCGACTCGGCAGGATGAGTTGCCGAGTCTACCAATTACGTGGTAGTGAGTATAGCAAAATTATTATTTAACTGGCAGGAGAGAACATGGTTTTATTTCTTAAATAAAATAATAACTTTACAGAAACAAGAATTTTATATAAGATTCTCTCCCCGACGCAAGATCCGTATTTTATCATTTATGGATTTACATATTAATCTGTGTGAAACTTTAATAGAAAATTCCATTTGTAAATTGTTTTCCAAAAAAAAGAAAAAGAATTGGCGATTACTAAAATAATTAATTAGCTGAACTTTAACAACTTAACAATTCTTTTACAAGCTTACCGAGATTTTGCAAATATTAATTAGGATCAGTTAAACAGGGGTGGGAACTTGTTGAGATTTATTTATCGTTTCTAATCAATCATAGTATTTATTTTCTTTTTTGTTTATAATTTATGACAGATACTTCAAAAACTACCATATAAAGTAGCCCTTATTTAATTTCTTTGATAAATGTCATTGATTTTTATTGTTTTATAGCATAAATTAATCATGAATAGAGTTTCATAAATATATTAAATAGTACTTAACGATTGCTCCACGAGCACTCGTTTACTTTTCTCTATTAATAATTAACATGTTAATTAGGAGAACTTTATTTGGAAAACAATGAGCATATTGTAATTCTTTTAAAGTAAAATTAATGGGTGAAAACCAAGAGAAGCAAGTGACTAAATTAACACCTTTTGCCCTAGCTTTATTGGATGATAAAATAAAAGTATTTTTAATTAACTAGATTATAATATATTGGATACTGCGCGGATAAAATTATAAAGTTTTTGAGGTGAAGTTTTGTAGCGGTACAAAAAGGAAGGGTGATATAAAAAAGCTACAATGATTGTATTTGTTTTTACATTGAAAAAATATTTTTAATTTTTTTTCTAATTAATTTTTTAATATAATGAATATCAAAAAGAATTTACAAAGATTTATTCCTGTCCTCCCACCTTCATCAACTTGACACGTCGCGGCAACCAAGAAAGTTATATCCTTCCTAACTGAGCATGGGGCAGCCACTAGAAGAAGATTCTTTTGCAAAATAAAAACCCTACGCATTGATGAAATCCGACGGGAGATGTTTCCGGCAGTAATCATGTTATAGTTATGAAATACGCATGGTATAAAGGATATATATAAAAAGGAAAGAGAAAATAAATTAAATAAGAAAATTCTTATTAATATCGGGTATATTTTTTTTAACTAATTCTTATCATTTAAGATATTTCTTATTATTTTTAATAATATGTATGATTCCTGTATGACACGTTGCAAGATATGAGTTGTTAAGGGAATCAACGGCACGGATGTGTCAGATGACCTTTTCACTTCGCTTTTTGCAGGTGGGTCATGTAAGATATGGTGGTGATGTGGCAGGGGAGCAGCTATTAATTCCTTGTAGCTGTGCAGGACAGCAAGGTGGGTCACGTGCCACGTGCTTACATGGCAAGTGGAGCTTGACAGCTTGTCAATATCTCAACCCAAAAGGTTGTTAAAAAACTCGCCAAGACTCCTCGCCTTTTGTCGCCATGTTAATATAAACTATTTATATGCTATGTTTTATTTTCTTACAGAAATGCCGTCTTAGCTCAGCTGGTAGAGCGCATGGCTTTTAACCATGTGGTCGTGGGTTCGATTCCCACAGACGGCGTTTTGCTGATTAATTTTCTGCTAGTTACTAATTAATTTTAATTTAATTATGTCAATTACATTCTCCAATATGTTAGTTTTTTCTTTCTAATTAATAGATTGTGGCGTGAACACAGTGAGTACATAAATTTTAAATGCCCAACTCCCTTGAATTCTAATAATTTTTAAGTTATTTTGTTTTAGGTAAAATATTTTATAAATATAAATTATTTTACCTGTAAAATATTTTTTTTAATGATGATGATGATTATAAGTGAAATAATAGTGGTAGTAGAGAAAGTAACAATGAAGTGGTTGGGTCGTAGCAGTAATGAAATGATGATGATGAAGAATGAGAATGTGGTGAGATGATCGTGGTAATGGTGGTTAAAATAGTTGGATGATATAATAAATAAATTACTATATGTAAAATATTTTACTGAATTTAACAAGTTGAAAATATTTTTTAACAAATAAACTAAGTTTGAAAGGGAACATAAAATACTTTTTATTAACTAGTTTTTTTATAAATTATTTATTAAAATAAACATCTTCTATTCAATATTGTACGCAAAAATAAAATAGACTCTGAAAAGTGACTAGGATAGGAAACCTATTCAAACTTCACCCTTGGTAGACTTGGACTCGAATTCCTTATGGTCTAATTCAACTTAATTTCCAATGGAACACAAATCAAAATCTAGATTTTCCATTCCCTAAAACCAATTCAAATAAAATACAAGCTATCGTGTAGCCTGGAGCTGGAGAACGAGAGTCAAATTTTAGGTTTATTTGAAATCGATTTACAAAAGATGTTACACTGTAGCTATAATTATCTCGAGCTTGATTTGAGCTAATAATTTTTCTCTAGAAAACTCAAGGGCAACTAACCGAATCCAAGCTTGGTATCGAACTTGAAATCCACGATTTATTTACCTATAGAACTACCATGAACTTTGATTTTATGTTCGAGGGGTTGGTCAAGCCCCTCAGGACCAACTCCGGTGGATCCCCGAATGAATGGAGCATCGGAGATGCTGACATGGCAGAAGAAAAAAAGAATGGGACCGGGCAGCATTATCCTGGCAAGCAAATGTGGGGAATCCAAACAGCAAGCTTAGATCTTAAAGGCCACATAAACTTGTGGCTCACAAAATTTTGCCTTTTTTCTGATGTGGCATTCCCCCACTTTGTTTAATTACTTGCCACCAGCAAACAGATTACTTTCAAACTCTTTCTTTCTTCCTCTCTTCCACCTCGTCCGATCCCCAAAAATACACTACTAAAAAAAAACCACTCACAGCACAAGCTGAGAGACAGGGATTGCCTCTTCTTTTAGCTAGAGAATGTCGGATTTGGCGATCAAGTTGTTTGGGAAGACGATTCCACTGCAAGTCAATCAGCTGGAGGGGGATGTGTCTTGTGCTATTAACAAGCACGAGTCTTCCTCAGGAACACCAGTTGCCCCACCCGAGCCTGAGGAGTACTGTTACACTGCTACTACTTGCTTGCACGAAAAAGACAAGGAAGAGCAAGAAGGCAACCACAGGGTATGTGTATTTTGTATGTCGACTGGGATTGCATATTTCTGAGTTTGCCTTGATTATAAAAATTATTTTGTTACTATTTGGACTTCTAATCTCAAAACGAAGAAATTGTTTGTGCGTCCATTTTAGTTCATCCATGTCTTTTGATTTTTAGGAGGTGGAACACTCATTGATTTATGGGAATCGGACATGAGATTCTTCTACTGTTAATACTAGAATTTCAAAATAAAGGAACTGTTCCATTCTCTCCTTTTTCTTGGCGGCACAGAAGGGTTTTTAATCTTCGCCTTCCACTTTTATTATTTGTCGTGTTTTGGCGATAACTATTACTAAAATTTTCCCATATGTACTTTACCCTGTGCTTATTTTTTAGAAGATCTTCGTTCAGACTTCTTTTAAAGCAGAATTAGTAATGATGAATTGCAGACCACCAGGCTCTATATCAGTATTTCACCATTACTTTCCATTTTGAAATAGTTAGGAAGATTGATCCACTTATTTCCTCCATCGAGGATCATATGATTTTGTCAGATTCCTCAACTTTTCATACTTATCACATATTTTCTCGGTCCAGTCTTTCCTATTGGATCACTGTTCTGTTTTGCCATCTCTGGCATGGCACTGCGTGTCTTTTAGGGAAAGCTTTGCGGTTCATTAGACTGATCTTTACTAGCGGCAACTCGATAACATCTAATGGTTTTGCCTCTGATAACGGCTTCACGAAAAGTTTTTTTAGTACTTGGGATACTCGAACTATTTATTTCCAATTGAAAATGAGACAGAGTTCCGTGTGAAGTTGTTTTTAAACTCTGTACTCCTACAGAGTTTTATTTTAACTAAACTGATTGTATTTCAATTTCAATCCCACCTATTCCCACCTGCTTTTGGCTTGAAAAATTGTACATACAAGTACACAACTCTACATAAGTAAGTTGTCTCTATTTCTTCTCATTTTTTTTATTTTTTTTTGACATTTTAGGAGTCTTCAGGAGAGGAAATTGCCAACGAGAAACAAGAAGATGTTACCTCGTGTCAGATCACCGAGGATTCAAAAGATCCAACATCATCAGGAATTAGTGAGAATCCAAAGACTCCCTCAGTTGAGAGGGAAACTTCATCACTGAAAAGCAGTAAGGATGAAGAACAAAGGGAGACAAGCATCTCACAAGAAAAGACTCTGAAGAAGCCTGATAAAATACTTCCATGCCCTCGATGTAATAGCATGGATACTAAATTCTGTTATTACAACAATTACAACGTCAATCAGCCTCGTCATTTCTGTAAAAAGTGTCAGAGATACTGGACTGCTGGAGGAACCATGAGGAATGTGCCTGTGGGAGCAGGACGGCGCAAGAATAAGAGCTCTTCAGCTTCACATTATCGTCACTTAATGGTATCAGAAGCTCTCCGAACAGTTCAAGTCCATGCCATGAATGGAGTTCATAACCCCTCTTTCGGAAACAACACCACTGTCCTTGCATTTGGTTCCGATTCTCCTCTTTGTGATTCTGTTGCCTCTGTGTTGAATCTTTCAGAGAAAACGCAAAATAGTGTTCGAAATGAGTATCACAGGCCTGAACATAGAATCTTTGTTCCTTGTGGAGGGGCGGGAAGTAATGGGGATGATCGCTCAAGTGGATCTCCCGCCACAGCTTCGGATTCATCAGAGAAGGGATGTAATGGTAATTCGAGAGAAGCAGTTAATAAGGATTATCAATCCTTTCCTCCCCAGGTTCCCTGCTTCCCCGGGCCTCCTTGGCCATATCAATGGAACTCTGCGCTGCCTCCACCTACGTTTTACCCCCCAGGCTTTCCAGTATCGTTTTACCCTGCACCAACTTACTGGGGTTGTACTGTCCCGAGCCCTTGGAATGTACCGCCATGTGTATCCCCTCCATCAACCTCTCTAAAGCACTGTACCCTAGACTCCAGTCCTACTTCTACACTGGGTAAACATTCAAGGGATGGCAGCATCCTTCATCCAGCCTACTTAAAAGAGCCCTCGAGGGAGGGCACCAAATCAGTAAAAGGTGTTTTGGTTCCGAAGACATCGAGGATTGATGATCCTAGTGAAGCTGCAAAGAGCTCTATATGGGCGACCCTCGGGATCATGAGTGAAAAATCCAATTCTATTAATGGAGGAGGTCTCTTTAAGGGCTTTCAATCAAAAAACGAAGACAAAAATGACATGGCTGGGAGAACTTCAGTGTTGCAAGCGAACCCTGCTGCATTGTCCCGGTCTCTCAATTTCCATGAGAACAATTGATGAGAGATCGGTTAAGTAGTACACTTTCTGCAATAATTGTAATTACATGAAATGGAGTTTTTCACAAGTCTAGTGCAGCTTCACTCTCAACAAATTTGTGTTCCCTTTTACATTAGAAGGTTGACACTTGACATCTGACACGACCAGAAGGCCACCTTACTGACAAAGAATTGCTATACAGGAAAACCAGGAAAGGGTTTCCCTATTTTTACCCTCTAGAAGAGCATAGCCACCTCTGACTGGAACACATCCTGATCTCCGTCTCCCCTGCCACTTTATGTCCAGCTGTTTTTCCTTGTCCATCTTAGATGGTATTATTTTACCAAGTTATTCATGTACACGGTATCCTTAAAGTTTATATATTTATATAAATCAAAAGTGTGAGACAATAGTTGAAAGAAGAGAGATTCTTGGATACAACAAAACCCTACTCTTTGCAGGATAAACTCTTAAATCTCATTCAGCACCTGACTTTCTAATGGCACTTCTAGCTTGAAGAACGATCAAAACAAAATAAAATTTGCAAGTCTTGCCTAGTGACACCGAGAACTCCCGTTCTAAAGTAGGTATTTTGATCCAGGGTTTTTTCCTTCTAGAAGGGATTTGACCCTAAAATCTCATGATGGAACAAGCAGTCCATGGATTCCCTTCAATACTGAGTGAATCAGAAGTCATATCACTCTACATGGGTTCAAGATGCTGTCATTCAGTACAAGTCATTCCTTTGTAAGATCCAAGGCCATGGTATAACATGGAAACTAAGCAGCTTTTATGATGCTTGTGCAGTAAAAGGTCTTCTTCATTATTCATCCAACTAAATGCCACTCATGGTCCCTCTCCCTCCTATTTGTTATATACAAAATCAAAGGGCTCGGAGTGGAAAAGGTTACTGCGGGCACTCCCGCATTTGAACAGATAAACTTGAATTTTTATATGCTCGAGAAACCCAAGCATCTTTCTCTTTCATGCCCAGGGAATCCAAACAAGCAACAACACCAAAAGGTGGAAACGCTAGGGAAAAAGTTTTCCTCTGCTTCCATCTTTCTGCCAGCCTTTTCGCTCTCTTTTCTTTTGTATTCATTTGCCACAAATTGTGCAAGGGGTAACCCATGTTAGCTAACCCTCTTGTCAAAGTGATGTTCGCCTTTCTCTCTGTTCGGCCTTCATTGATCGATCAAGATCAACTTAGATACGTATGTCCCTGCTCTATCAGCTTAGGTGAAACAATCAGATATTTCATTGTTGTAATCAACAGCAGAGGGCCACAATTTATGCAAAATGTTACTAGTTGTTTTGGGACCCAAAGCATGTGATACCATCCCGCAAAAGATATTGGGCCACATATATATATATATAACCATCTTTTTTTTTTTCTCTTTCTTTTTGTTCCTTTTGCTTTTATTTTATATGGAGAAAGATATTCTTGTATTGTATTTTCCTGCTATAGTTTCGTGACCTCAGCACAACTAAATGCCACTGCAACCTAGCAACTCCAGCATTATCTCCCCGGGAATTGATCGATCATGATGTGCGAGAGCTCAAGCTTCGCATCAATTCCAACTTTTCATGACTGGAATCCCTCATAAAATCTCTCAATCTTGTGGTTCTCCTCCAAGAAAAACTTACTTTCTTCCATCGGCTTTTAACTAATAGCATCGCGGTAAAACTGTATTTTTTCTTTTTTCTTTTTTCTTTTAGATTTAAATTATTCTTTTATATATTTTTAACGTTTTGATATTAAGAATAAATTTTAAAAAATAAAAAATATTATTATTATATGTGGAAACCTTTGATAAAATGTATCTCCCACTAAAACTACTTTTCCGGGTATTGGCGCAATGTCAACTTCCTTCCTAGTACTATTATTTCAGTGTATAATGTCATGCGATGGCAATAAATTGAAGACCTCTTTTTTTAGATATTGATAAACCCTTGACTTAGATTTTGATATATAGGTCAAGCTAGAGCACACTTCATATATATATATATATATATATATATATATATATATGCTCCGGGGCAATATCCACCGCATGATATATATTTTTATTATCCATATGTAATAATGATAAAACAGTAAAAATAATCATCTAGGTGGGGTGGTCCAGTGGTAAAAGTTTGGGACCAAGAGGTTTGCTCTCTCTGTGGTGTCAGGTTCGAGCCTTGTGGTTGCTCATATGATGGCCACTGGAGGCTTACATGATCGTTAATTTCAGGGCCCGTGGGATTAGTCGAGGTGCGCGCAAGCTGGCCCGGACACTCACGTTAAACTAAAAAAACAAAAACAGTAAAAATAACTTTTTGATGGCTGCGTAAACTAGAGATGCAGCAGCAAGAGAGAATATTTGGAGTGGAGGTAGTTAGAAAGAATTGCATATCATGAGCCTCGCAGGGTCAAGTAGAAAAGGACAGAGAGATAAAGCGTAAAATTCATATTTATCCTAACTAGCGATAAAGCATATATATATATTGACATTTTTTTAATGTAGTAAAATATACTAACAATTAGAATACTAAGGTGGTGGTGGACGAAATGGGCAGGAAGAACAATCAACTTTCAAAAAAAAAAAAACTTTAAAAAAGCGGAAATGCATTTAAAAAGAAAAGGCACTTTTACCCATTTTAAAAATATTATTTAAATGAAAAAATAAAAACCCAATTTCTCTCTCCCACCACCAGATCGACAGGCCAGGAATGGTGTTTCTGTTCCATGAAGATTGGCTGTTGACGAGTGGCTTGATGATAAAAAGGCATGTGAATTATCATGGCTATTTTCTTTTTGAACCATCCAATACTAGTGGGTTGGGCCCATGATCTCCGAAACACAAGCCCGAGATGAGTCCGGTGTTCGAATAATCCACTAGATCAATGGTCTTTGATCCTAACCCTTGCTTGGGCTGGTCAGTAGCCATCATACCCAGGCCCACTTTATCCCGGTCATGTTGTTTTATATATATATATAAATTTCGTTTTCTAATAAAACAAAAAAAGGAGGTTGCCGACGGTGAAAATTATTTGATCCATTTTATTTTATTTTTGAGTTTAAATATTAGAGTCAACATCCAAGATAATTTATTAGATTATTTTAATCATATTAGATAGACATATTTTTAAAATCATCTGAGGAGAAACTTAATCTCAATTCATACATAAATCGATTTAAAAATACCATTATTACAGAAAAACAACTCGAATTGTAATCATTGCCAGGCTACAAGGACATTTTCACAAGGACATCCCTTCTTTATCCAGTCTACTCACGTGAGATTAATCGAATTACCAATTTAAATCTAAGTTTTTCAATTTAAAAATATTTTTGCACTTTATATTTTTTTAAAAATTACTTTTACGTCTCTGTTCATGTTCTATATAAAAACTCAAACAACTCCTCCTTATAGTTTAGATTGATAGTCTCATTTTCATCAACATCGTCACTCTAAATTGATTACCGCTTTTATTTCTATTAAGTATCCTTGCTTTGATTAACGTCCTTTATCTTGAGCAGAAAGAGTTTCAACCATTAATCCATAAAAATCACAACCTATTGATATCAAATCCGTGTTCTTAGAGAGGAAGGCGATGAACAGTACAGACGATGAACAGTACATTCCAACTTGAGAATTCTTTATTCTTTTTTTTTCCCAGCAGAAAATTATTTATTTTTCTAGGTTTTATGTTTTCATACGTCCAATCATATATGACAATTATACCTGCATTTATGAAAGACTTTATTTTCATGTAGATGGCGGTGGAGACGATTAGAAAATACACGATTTACTTGGACACTAAGATAGGTTAGAGTATCTCTAACCTGATGAACTTCCATGCCCAGAATTAGACATACAAATGATTTATTAAATTTTCAACATATATATCTAAAAGAATTTGTGGGATTTTTTTTTCAAGATTAACTTCATCTGATAAATATAAAGAATAGAAGTTTGGAAAGCTCCCATCTAGCGAAGGATGCATCCTTACATCCCTTCTATTGGTGAGGTCTGAGAAAGAAGAAAAACAAGAATTTACAGATGATTGTTTTACTACTTAGTAGACAACATGGAGTAGCTTCTTGGAATTATTTTTAACCAAACACAAAACATTACCTTCTCAGAATTCATCTTACTATAAACTTTGAGCAAATCACTCCAAATCTCAATTTCCTGTGATTGTTTGATCAAAGTTTGCAACAGCCAGATCAGCTTTTTATATTGTTACCAAATAATAAATATTTTTCCTACCAAATTACGCTAATTTCAAGATAAGCAAACAATAACACAAAGTTAAGATTGCCATTCTTTTTTCTTTTTTTTTTAAAAGGCGGGGGGTAGAAAGGACGAAAGAATGAAATATAAATTAGCTGGTTAATGTTTGCGTGTTGGCCCATGACAACAGTATATCGAAACTCATGTCATCATATAATACGTTTCTTGCATCGGCAGGTAACCATATGCATACAGAACTTTTTGTACAGAAGTAGACAGTTGCGAACAGATACACCCCATGTGGGTGGCATGAAATCACAGAAGATTCTGCCGATGAGGAAACGAAAGGAATGGATGTTCAGCAGTTCCCATCATCAACGCATTAGGAGAGTGGGTGGTGTTTGGTTCTGTTGCAGGGTTTGTGCCTGAATTTTGCAGGCCCATGAGAAAAGGATGTTTGATACAAGTTTCAGCTTCTTGTTTTGTGTCTTTTTATTAGCACCAGCGTCACCTCCATGATCATCAACATCCTCTTCAGCTTCGCAGTAACAAACCAAACAACCTTCCCCCTTCAAAAAATAAAAAAACCCCAACATTTTAAGGTCAAGCTAGCTCCAACTATCTTCAGCCTTTTTTGTTAAAACTTTGTGGACAACGTGAAGTAAACAAAACACTAAGACTTTCATCCTAGTGTCGTCCCCTCAGTTTCACTTTTAAGCCCTTTGAATTTCTCCCCCGTCCATGTTTTATTCAGGAGTAATTAACGATATTGTTTACATATTATTTACAAACTTAGTCACGTCCAATTAAACTCTAATGGGCCATCTCCACTATAGAATATGCATCAGTTTTAAATTTTAATTTATATGTTAATTATACAAACAATCCCTCCCTTGTCCTCCGACTGACGTTTTTAAAAAATGCAAATTCTCGTTATTTTACATGTAATGTTAGAGACAACACTTTTATTTTTTAACTAATTAATGTGGCATCATCATACGAGGAGAGTTCTTCAAATCATGCAGAGGTGGATGTAATAAAGGATTTTCTGTTTTGTATTCTATAAATCATCACCTAGGTTTTTTAGATGATGATGGAAGAATATATATATTATGATGGAAGAATCACTCTGGAAAGTATTGGTAATCTTGGACCAAGAAAAGAAAAACAATTAGCTCCCCTTCATAATTTTCTGGAAGCAGTTTTATACTGGTATGGGTAGAAAAAGAAAAGAAAAAAAAAGCAAACGACATCAGTGAATCATTGCTCCAATGTTTCAATCAACATTCATGTTCTAGAAATTGGAGTGTTGAGATTCAAGATTTCCTTCTTTCTAAGTAAAATACATAAATAAATAGAAAGCCAGTGACTAAAGATAGAGGCTTAAAAAAGAACAAGAAAAATAATGGGGAAAGAGGAAACGAATACAGAAAGGATAATACTCATCATTAATCAAGTTTATTTGTTTTACCCTTCGAAAGGGTCTCATGTGAGAGCAGAAGATTTTACTACACAAAAAAGAAGAAGAGGAAGAAGAAGAAAAAGATGCTGGGGCGACATGACATCAAAAGACTGATGCAGATTTTATCTTCTGCCATCCAACTGCAACAATTAACTACAATCCCTTCACCTTTTCCTCTAATGGCCTCTCGGTTATATTGGAGCACATCCACATTAAGCACCTCTCTGATATGATTTCTGCGAAAAACAATAACCCTTTTCAGCCTTTTTTCTTTTCTTTTCTTTCGCTATACTTCTGACTTCATGTGGCTCCTACCCCGAGAAAGTCAATGAATGGTGGTGCAACAGTCTCAAAATGGCCGCTAACTCTGCTCTGATCTGCCACTGATGGTGATGAAGGTGATGGCTGACTGACTGAAACTTCTTGAGGTAATGTTGACGCTGTAAAATCTGAGAAACAATAAGGGTTTTGGTAGTTTGACTGTTGCGTTGCCATTAAGTATGGAGGGTAATGTTGGGGATAAAAACCAGAAATGTGGGGCTCTTCATTTGGCCTATCCCATGATCTGGTTTGGCTGAACATGCCCAGCATGTCTTTACTTTTGGGATCTGCAACAAAACCCAAACCAGTCACCAAGATGAAAAGAACTGCTAGTAGTTAAAAGAAAGAAGCATGCCCAAGTTTATACAGAATTTAGAGCAACAAAAAAGTTAGTGGAGAAGGTTTGTTTAAGTAAGTGAACCAATGGAGGTAGGCTTGGTTTCAACTGTATAAATCGAAGAGAATAAAGCTAGGAAATGAGTTAGGCTTCCCAAAAAGAAACCAACGAGGAAGTAGCACAGAAACCCAAACAAACTCAAGAATACACCACATAAACAAAAAACAAAAGAGAATGTAAAGAGAGGGTGAGGATTAAGGGGGTCACAAAAGACGCACATACCAAAGAAGAAATCAAAAGGTGTCTGTTGTGCACAAAACCCACTTTGAGGGACCTTAATGCTTGAGACTGCTTCTCCCTCAATGGTCATGTGGGGGGATCCATTTAAGCCGTTGTCAACCCCACCGCAACCAGCACCATTAAAGTTTACAATTCGGTAAGACGATAAGTTATTTAATCCTCCAGCACTGGGGATGTTGGGACAACATGGTGGTTGTTCTGCTTTCATGCCTGCATCTCTACCGACAAAGCTTGGAATTTCCTCCATTCTTCTGTTGACAGATTGACTTAGCCTCCTTCTCCTGTAAGCACTTGATTGTTCTCTAAATTTTCTGGCCATTATGACATGCCAGTGGTTCTTGACTGCATTATCAGTTCTTCCAGGGAAAAGTCTTGCTATCATGGCCCATTTGTTACCATAAAGTCTATGAGTTTGCATTAGTCTCTCCTCTTCTTCTTCAGTGAAAGCTTTTCTGTTTATCCTTGGATCCAGCTGGTTAAACCACCTTAACCTGCAGCTCTTACCTTCACATAACAATAATCAAAATGAGCCAAGCAGAAACTAGAAAATAAGATCCCTAAAGCAAAGGAGAACTCAAAATGGAGACAAATGAAAGTGGCAAGATTTGAACAGAGGTTTACAATTTCTTTTTCTTTAGTAATTTTACCTGATCTACCTTCCAACTTCTCAGCTATAAGGTTCCAATTTTGAGGACCATAAAGAGCCACAAGTTCCTTCAGCTTGGTATCTTCTGCCGGCCTCCAATGCCCTCTTGCACAAAGCTTTGACTGCCCACTATCTGTTTCCCTGCCACTTATCATATTTTCATTAGGGTTCTCTTCATGTGATGAGTTAGCATTGTGATTTATAGTCTCATTGTTCTCTCCAAATCCATCACTGCAATCAGAGACCTTAACCTCCGCAACAGCATCACTGCTAGCATGATAGTTTGCCATGAAAGGAAAACCCCAAGTGAGCCTCCCGTTTTCCATTTCATGAGAAGAAGAGGCAGGTGTTGTCATTCCAAAGTTGGGACTAAGAGAGAGAGAACCAATGTCTGTATAAACCATCCCCATTGAAGAGCAAGGAGAGGAAGAGGAAGACGAGGGAGCACTAGAAGAGTAACAAGCAAGGACATTTCTGCTGTTATTATATGGTGTTGCATATAGAACACTCTTCCTGGCCATGCCTTCATTTCTTAATTTCTCTGACAGATGCTGTTACACAACTGTACATAAAGTCATCATCCTGTGGGAGTCTAAACTCTAAAGATAAGAAGCTAAGTTTGACAGAGAGAGATGAAGGAATGGATGGAGAGATGCAAGTTAAGTCTCTTGAAAACAGCAAGGATCAGCAAGGGTGCTTTAATTAGAGCTATATCTTTCTTTGTCTGCTGTGAGACTCCAGGGAGGGGAGAGAACTGAGAAGGCTTAAAAGTAGTTAACAACCCCCCCCTGACTGACCGTTTTATTTAACTAGCTAGCTAGTACCTCTCGTGTTATTTTAATGGTAGTAGTATTTCCTTCCTCTTTTTTGAATCATCACACGTGTGAAATTGAGAGACCCTCTCTCTCTCTTCTCTCTTCTCTCTTCTCTCTTCAACTGTTGAAGGTTCTTCCTCCTTGGGTTGTCTCTCTCTGTATTGACAAGAAAGACTAGAATGTGCAAGGGCTGCTAGCTTGGGCTTGTACAGGTCTAGACACCTTTCTTTTCAAGGCAGAAAATGAGGGCTTGACATAACAACCCCTGTCAAGCACCAGTAAATAACCTAGCCCCACTTCAGCTCCTCTCTCAATCTCCATCAGTTTATCCGTTTATATATGTCTATCTTGTGTTTTTACTTCGAGAGAGGCCGGTTTAACCTGGGTTTCAGATAACCACCTGAAGTTGACCCAACAACCAAACCCCTATGCCAAATCATTACTTTATTAATATCACTTCTTGCACAACTAATTATAACAGTCCAAAAAGGCTATTACCTTCACGTCATCTTAATCCCCACCCCTTCTGCACTTCTCCCCCGTCTCTTTCATGGAGCCCCATCTCTCTCTCTCTCTCTCTCTCTCTCTCTCTCTCTCTCTATATATATA
>Ga0307517_10003951_pt1 | contig 22958 bp, 19 predicted proteins | sample 23_EM_MG_FD_194515 | JGI IMG/M metagenome (GOLD analysis project Ga0307517, IMG submission 194515) | Populus trichocarpa ectomycorrhiza microbial communities from riparian zone in the Pacific Northwest, United States - 23_EM | ecosystem: Host-associated > Plants > Roots > Unclassified | place...
GGCGACGTCAGAACGCAAAGGCGGTGCACCAGACACAGTCAGGACGCACAGGACGTAGGGGTCCGTGTCGGGATGGCGTCAGGACGGACGGCGCTAAGTAACGCAAAATCAGGACGCAACGTCGGATCGACGTCGCGTCCTGATTCGCGATTAGCGTTCGGGCGTCAGGTGCGTCAGACGCACAGGACGCATAGGACGCAGGGTATTATTTTTGCTGATGCAGTATTACGGCGAGACCATTCACAACTAATAACAAGTTGATCGAAGGCAAAATTTGTCTGAGTTTGTTCTTGCCCCTGTTGACATGCTTCTGAATAGCGCTGATATCGAGTTTCCATAGTTATATGCCATATTTCGTTGAGGAGATCTAGGATAGAAAGCTCACATTCTGATTTCAATAAGCGGTTCATTGATTCGACGATATTCCATGTTTTGTGTCCATAGTTTCGACCAGGGAAAAAGGCAGTAACCCATAGGGCTGGATTGATACTCTGAAGGTAGTTGGCTCTAGTAGGGTTTTGTTGCCGAATTATCTCAAGTTGTGTATCATAGTCCTGCGTCGTTTTTGCATTCGCAATAGGCCAAAATAGATTATCTAAACCGCGAAACTGCTTGAAGTTTTGACTTAAGTGAAAACAACAAATTCCACAGGTAACTTGATTGCCCATGACTGTATTAGCTGCCAACAGTCCTTTATCACGATTACTGATTAAGGTCATTGACAACGATTGTGGAATTGCATATTTGTGATTTTCCAAAAACCATGTCCAAGATGCGGTATTCTCACTTTCCACCACAGCCCAAGCCAGAATAAGACATTTGCCATTTGCATCAATTCCAACAGCTAATAACAGTGTTTGAACAAATCTTGCCTTTAAAAAAGTACCATCAAGGGCCATGAACTTGCGCATTTGAATAAATGATAGCTGTGAGTCGGCAGGACAAATAAAACCCCTCTGAAAACAACTTCTATATCCATTTTCACGCAAATTTTCTATTGTAGTATGAAGTGCAGTATGGATCCATGGATTTTTAGAACGAAGTAATGCGAGATAGGCTGGAAGGTGCAAGAATTGTTGTTACTGGTGTTCGATTCGGTCATGGATTAGGCTTGCGCGAGCTAGTCTGGCTGCCTCACTATTTACTGCTACTCCGTAGTTGAATTGAATTGATTCCAGTATTTCGTGTATTGTCATATCTCGTGTAACGAAGAGGTGCTCTGGAACCGTTCTTCGAAGCCACGACTGTGTATTGTAGGTTTCCCAAGGTGTGATTTGTCGACTGATACAGGTATGCCGTTCTGCAAGAACTTTCACTTCAATCTCATCCGCCTGGTTCTTACTCACATAGACTCTCCATGAACCTGAACAGCCTTCCATCCAACATACATAGTCTGCCCGTCTCTGGTCCTTATTTTTCACCCTAAAAGCAAAGTGATCACACACTGCCCACCCCTCTAGCTTTTCCTTCAGAATACTCCAATCACGCAAGATTTCTCCCAAAACGATTGGTGCATTCATTGAACTTGTGGTGTAAAGGTAGGATTTGGTTTTAAAGATAGAAGACAATATAAAAAAAAGGGAAGAAACGGACTTTTAATCTATGATGTTTTTCCTTCCCAATACTGGCTATCTCATTATTTATCTACAGGTTCGTCGCCTTAATTTTCGGTGTGTTCAGGAACTTTCGCCGACTCTTCGTTCGGCCCCACCAACAGTCCCCCTGGTTCAATACGCTTCTTGTTATTGGGGCAAACACTTAGGAAGGGGGGGAATGGGGAGTGTGGTTCCACTTGCGCTTGCTCTTCTAAATGGATTCGAGGAGCATATATCTTCTCAGCTTCTCTGGCGACACCATTATAAAGATATATATTGGTGGGGGTTAAGTTATTGGGGTAGCTCTCCTAGGGGCTTTACAGGGCTTCATGGAGCAGCATCTATTGGGATCAGGGAGATGGTTGTTTCTTTATTGCTGATGAAGAAATGGAATGTTAATATAAGAGATATTATGGGTCAAACAGCTCTGGCAGGGGCGGTTGTAGGAGGCCATGAAGATGTCGTAAAGATGTTATTACAGATCAAGGATGTCAATCCCAACACTAAAGACACCGAATATGGCCGGACACCACTCGGGTGGGCTGCGGGGGGCGGGCATGGGGGCATAGTAAAGTTGTTATTGGAACGAGAGGACATCAATCCCTACTCTATCGGATACGACGAAACACCACTCATGCGGGCTATAATAGGTGGACATGAGGGAGTAGTACGGTTGCTACTAAAACGAGAAGACATCAATCCCAACACTGCAGATACCTGGGATAGTGTAACACCTCTCTTACGGGCCGCGAAGCGCGGGTACAAAGGAATAGTAAAGTTGCTATTGGACCGTGAGGATATCAATCCCAACACTGCAGACATTAGATATGGCCGAACACCGCTCGCGTGGTCTGCGCAGCGTGGTTATGAGGGAATAGTAAAGTTGCTATTGGAACGAAAGGATATCAATCCCAACACTGCGGACACCGGATATGGGCGAACACCTCTCGGGTGGGCTGCGAAGGGCGGGCACGAAGCAACAGTAAAGTTACTATTAGAGCGAGAAGATATCAATCCCAACACTGCAGACACCGAATGTGGCCGAACACCACTCTGGTTGGCTGCGGAGGGCGGGTATGAGGGGATAGTAAAGTTGCTATTGGAACGAGAGGATATAAATCCAAACACTGCAGATATCGAATATGGCCGAACACCACTCTGGTGGGCTGCGCAGGGCGGGTGCGAGGGAATGGTAAAGTTACTCTTTAAGCGTGAGGATACCAATCCTAACACTGCAGACACCGGGTGTGGCCGAACACCGCTCTGGTGGTCTGCACAGGGCGGATATGAAGGAATAGTGAGGTTGTTATTGGAACGAGAGGATATCAGTCCCAACACTGCAGACACAGAATATGGGCGAACGCCTCTCTGGTGGGCTTCGGAGGGTGGGTATGAAGGAATAGTAAATTTGCTATTAGAACGGGAGGATGTCGATCCCAACAAAGCCGACACGGAATACGGTCTAACACCCCTCGCGTGGTCTGCGCAGGGTGGGTACGAGGGAATAGCAAAGTTGCTATTGGACCGAGAGGATATCACTCCCAACACTGCAGACACCGTATATGGTCGAACAGCACTCTGGTGGGCTGCGAGGGGTGGGCATGAGCGGGTAGTAAAATTGCTTTTGGAGCGGGAGGATGTCGATCCCAACACTGCTGACACCGCACATGGTCTGACACCGCTCGCATGGTCTGTGAAGGGTGGGTATGCGCAAGCGGTCAAGTTGCTATTGGGGCGAAAGGATATCAATCCTGATACTACAGACGCCACATATGGCCGAACACCACTCTTGTGGGCTGCGGAGGGCGGGGATGTGGGAATAGTAAAGCTACTATTAGAGCGGGGGGACATTAATCCCAACACTGCAGATACTAAATATGGCCAAACGCCACTCTTGTTGGCTGTTGGTTGTGGGCATCCAGGAGTAGCAAAGTTGCTATTGGAGAGAGGAGGTGTCGATCCCAACACCACAGATACCGAATATGGCCGAACACCGCTCCTATGGGCCGCCGTGGCCGGGTATGAGGGAATGGTAAAGTTGTTATTGGAACGGGAGGATCTCAATCCTGACATACCAGGCCTTGGCGGCGAGACTGCCCTTCAGCTAGCTACATCCCGCAGACGTGCGGGAGTTGTGCGATTACTCTCCGAACCTAAGCCCTCCCATCCCATCCCGGTAGATAGCGGAAAGGCCGAAAATCTTAGGCCAAAGCCACTGTCACAATGGAGCATATTGAGCTGCAATAGCAAGAAAAGAACAATCCCTCTCAGCCATGTAGGAAAGCAGCGAAAGCGACACCGCGGGCCCCCTACATGAGCTATCTAACTCACTTCAGAGCCTCTTTCAACCTTTCCCGCCTGCCTGCTTTCCACCACCGAAATCCCTATACCTAGCCACCTCTCCTAATAACTATTCTTTCTTCCGTCCTTATTTCCTCCTCAATTCCTCTCCTCTCTTTCCTCGCTATCAGTCTCTCCTTGTCTCCTATTTATTACGATCATTCTATAGGTGATTGCTATGTTATGCATTCGCAGTAGATTGGGCAAAAGGGTTGCTACTCTTTGTTGGATATGATACACAAGGTGGAATATGACCCATAGTCTCTACTTCCCTCTTTTTGCTTCTTTTCGTTTTCTCTCGTTAATCCCTTCCCTTCCCTCGCTTGTACAGTACAACACCGCCAGTCTCCTTCTATTACCTATAGACTCATTTTCTCCGTCTTGTTCCCTAGAGCTCCCTCACTTTTTTTTTTTGGAATACCCTATCAAACGAATGCATTGCACATTCCCCTCTCGGTTCTTCTGTATTCTGCCACCAGCAATTTATGATATCAAAGGTGACGGTAATAGAATTTATGGAACAATTCGATAGAAATTCCCCAATCCCATTCACATCTCACTCAGAACCTCCATGGACAAAGCAGCGACGGGGAGGCCTATCTCCAATTCCCTATACCTGCCATGTGCCGGGAGTCACTCCCTAATAACTAGCATACGCCTGGTGGTTCCTACCACCTCCAGACAATTCGCATAGTTTAGTAACAATACAGGGGCCAAAACACACCAAATTTGATGGCTTTCGTGCTATCATAACCCGACCATCATATGTGGAGCCGCCATGGAAAAATATTCAAGAACATAACTTTCTATAATAGCACTCACACGAAAAAAATGTGAGACTTTTTCCTTCAATTCTCCCAGAATAGTGAGTGGAATTTTCTTTCCCCTGGGGTGCCTTCCGAGACCAGGGTTTTTGTTGAGGAAAATAAGCTACATAGCAACCCGCTTTGCCCAGTTCATATAAAAACGAATTTAGAGCAGAAGATAAGGATGGATACAGTGCGCTCGGCGATGTCTGATTGTTTGGGAGGTACATAGCATAGTAAGAATCATTCCAGAGCCCACCTCCGAAATGCGGGTAGGAGGATCCTCAGCCCCCACTCCCTGCATAATCTATTGACTAACTATGGCCTCTAAATCATTCCTGGTCTCATTAGCTATCGACATTGCGCGACCGCCCCGGGAGAGGTTACCGTTTCTTATAGGCGATGACAGTTGAAAGATATAATCATAGGGAATCGATTAGGGTATGCATACGCGACAGCCCTTGCGCGAATAAGAGCCCAGAAGAGCAGAAGATCTTGCCTCTAAATGGAAACCTTGATGTAGGTATCGATTTCCGAGCGGCCCTCGCACACTCGAGAGCTATTCCATGCATTGGGGGTTAGGACAGGATCCGGAGATCTAGATCTTAAAAATATTCCTAAAATACAAACTATCCAATGGGGTTCTTTAGGGCTTATCAGGGTCGATGCTTCCTCCTCCACCGTCCAGCTTTTCCACTCCACCTTGCAAGAGTATTTATCCTGTAATCCAAGTCTCTTCCATTCCAAAACCCACATTCGATGATACGGAGGTTTTTTTGCAGTACCCCAATTTCAGATGTGTCCGGGAACTCTCTCCTGCTCGTGGTCGGGCCCCATCAAGACACTCCTTGGTGGACTATGCTTCTTGTTGTTGGGGAAAACGCACAAGAAGAGTGAGTGCGGAGAGTGCGACACAGCTTGCACTCAAACATCCGGTTGGATTTGAAGAGCTTATATCCGCTAAGTTTCTCTCACCAGATTATTGTCACGATATAATATATAAGTGGTGGACCTGGAGCCATACCAGGCTCAACCTTAAGCATTTTGTGCCCCACTCGGCCGTAATATTCGGGGTGGGAGAGATAGTTTCTACTTTATTAGCAATGGAGTAATGGGACATTAATGCATAAGACACCTTGGGTTTCACGGAGGACGGCACGAGTGATGTCTCATGATGCTATAATTATTCCTTCGGTGTATGATTTCAACTTGGGCTAGTACCGAAAGCCCAGGCCCGAGGGCTATAGCCCTTACAGTCCATCCGGTTGTCACCTCCCCGGGCGCAGTCCGTCTTGCCACCAACAAAAGACAGGCTATCAGCTGTTGCCAGTCCCGTCCTACCCCTAAGACGAACCGACTGGAAGGCTAGGAAAACTAATTAGAACAACTAGGTATTAATCCCAATATTGAATATTCCGAATATGGTTAAACGCAGCTCTGTTTGACCGTGATGGGTATGGAGAGTAGAAAATATGTTGCGGATACCGGTCGAAACATTATAGATACCCGACACAATCGAACACCACTCTTGTTTGCTGCGATTGGTAGACGTGAGGGAATAGTAAAGTCGCTATTTGCCCCAGAGGATATCAATCCTAACATTGTGGATACCAGGTGTGGCAGATCACCGCTTGGGTGCGCCACGGCGCGGGGCGGGGGGGGGGGGGGTGCAGGAGTAATGGGAATACTATTCGAACGAGAGGATATCAATCCCAAAACTGTGGACACTGGATATGGCCGAACACCATTCTTGTGGGCTGCCCAGGGAGGCCGTGCGGGAATATTAGGGTTGCTATGGAGCAAGTTGATCCCAATCCCGACACACCAGGCTTCAGCTGAGAAACTGCCTTTGAATTAGCTGCGTCCCGGGGACACGCAGGAGTTCTGCAATTACTCTCCGAGCTTGAACCCTCCCTCCTCTCCAATAGATTTGGGGGGGGCGGTAATCATCTGATGGGAGACTCTACCATAAGGGGACAGCTCAACAGCAACAATAAAAACAGGAGCAATGGACCTAGGGGATGAAGGAACTTAGCGAAAGACACACAGGTCGATCCTCGTCTAAGCCACCAGAGCTGCTTCCCACCCCCTCCCAAACCCCCCGCCGACCTCCTTTTCAGCATTAGAATCCCTTCCCCCTTCCAGCTGACACCCCCATTAACGGCTGCTCCTCCCTTTGCTATCATTTCTTCATTAATTTGTCTCTTCTATTTTCTTCTCCTTATCCGTTCTTCCTGATTAGCCATCCCATCCCCATCCCTTTATAGATGATTCCTATAATATTCATGTTGAGTGGATGTGGACTCATACGCCCCTACCATCTGTTTGACACATAAACGCGAGCCCACGCACGAGTGTGAATGGGAACCAGTCCAAGTAGTCCTGTAGTGGTCTGCAGTGGATAGTCTACCCTCTCCTCATCCCCTCCCGCTATTCTTTCCCCCCACTATATCTCCTTTCACTTTTCACCCCAGCCGTGTAGCACCGTTGCTCTCCTTTTATCAACTGTCGATTCATTTCCTGTTTTCCTCTTTGCATTATATTTTAGTTAGAATTCTATACTATAGGGATGTACAAAGCCCGTTAGTATCCACCCTTCACAATGAATGATACAAAAGATGAATTTTTGATGGAAATTGAGCAATCTCACCCACCACTCTCCCCCATAATTTGAACAGTCAAAATACTAACCATAGGGCTTATTTTCAATCACCTACACCCGCTATGCACCAGATTGCCCTCACTTTGCTAACAGACAGGCTCCACCGGGAGTCCCTGCTAACCCTACATGAGCTCAGGAGCAAGCGCTCAGTAATGATAGGGTTGCCCATAAGTGGCTCCGCACAACTTCGCCGAACCACGGGAACATTAAAAATATACAGGATGGGCGAGCAACCAAAGTGGCAGATAGTTGAGGTGGCTGCCAGCGTCAGGGAAAATAGATTGGCGCCTAACCCGCCACTACTCTTTTCTAGCTGCCCCAGGTGTAAGTATTCTGGAGGAGTGGGATAGGCTATCAAGGTCTCAAGGGAGAATCCCAGCTTAGGCTTTGTGTGAATTAGCTGATATTCCTTGCGTTTTTGACTCTTCCTGGTTGGCAATCTCAGTTGCCAAGTACTTGTAGGCTAATTGATCAATAGGCTATCCCACCGCCCAGGGTTTTAAACGGATTGACAAATCGACAACAACCAAACGAAACGCCAAGAGCTCACACAAAGATACGATCACTAGCGCACACCTTAGGAGTGGGGAAGTTCTCTCGTTTTCCTCAACACTATCTGACATACTAACGGACCGGCAACAGTAAAGACAGGAGTATACATAGACCACAAGAGGTCCTCCTATCCTTCCATGGATCGCCATACATATCTATCTTCTCCGGCCGTACGTCTCCCTTTCCCCTTTTCCATACTCACGAGCTAGCAAAGGGAAGACAAAGACTCCCCCTATTCGTAGCCTCCGAGCATCCAGCTCTTCCGCTTTCCTTCCGGCGTGTTGGAAGTCGCGAGATGCTGTTCGTCGGCATGCTCTCATGATAGTCACTCTGTTGTTCAGATAGCTTCCGGGAACGCGCACTTTGGTTTTGTTAATTCTTTGGCTTTTGGGAAAGCATTTCGGCTGCAGGAATACGCCTAGATCAATGCATCCGCCGGAAGGAAAACGAGGAGGCTGTGATGGAAGTGAAAGAGTCGGATGCGTGGAAGTCGGACGATCCCCGGAGGCTATGAGCAGTAGGAGTCTTTGCCCTTCCTTTGTTAGCATGAGAGTAAAAAAGGGGGAAAGGGAGACGCACAGTGAAAGGGACTCTGGGTATGTGTAGTGGTCTATGGAAGGATAGGAGGACGATGTGTTGGAATTCATTGATGCTGTTCGGCATACTTGGCCCTTTGCGCGCGGCTTATTTTTTATCGATCAAAAGAAAGGCTTCTGAGATGCGCCCTGGATCGATACGGCAGGACAGTGGAAGCCCGGAAGCAATACGGCGGGATGTGTCGGAAGTCTTTGATGATGCCCGGCATAGTGAGCGTACGTGCAGTCTGTCTCTCCATCGTTCAGACAAAGCGTCCGGATATGCACCCGGGAACGCAGCGCCGGAAGAAATGCGACTCTGAAAGAATTGGATGTATAGTCGGATGTGTGAAGGCTGTGAGCCGTGAGAGTTCCCCGGCTTCTGTTTGTCAGCATGGGAGTCTGCGAAAGAGGATATGTGGAAAGGCAGGGAGCTGCGTCGCGATTGCTAGAAAGTTGGAAAGACGATTTGTGGTTTATATATACTCCTATCTTTACCGCTAGTTAGTTAGAGAGCCTCAAGTGTGAGCCGTGAGCGTAAGCGAGTACACTGTAGTTGAATGAGACGAAGCTCCCCTCGGTTGTGTGACCTTAACTCTTGGCGTCTCATTTTCTAGCCCGCACCATCTGGTCGCGCGTCGTCCGCGTTCAGCCGTCGAAGTTTAAAGCGATGTTGTTATGGCTTATAGATACCCCAGTCTTTACCGTTCGTTAGTCGTAGTACTGTAAGTAGTAAAAGAGAATTTCTAGATGTACCTGGACGAGTCCTGCGGGATAGGCGATCTGAGTTGGCTTACCTCAGGATCGTACCGGTAATGCTGTAGGGCTGTGGAGTCCTGGACGGGTACGGTAGTCGTCCCCTAACTTTATAGTTCAAATGAAACTGTTGAATTCCTCATTCCTGAGTTGTGTGATAGTGTTTTCGTTCTGTGAGCTCTTGGGGTTTCGCTTGGCTGTTGTCACCGTTAATCCCTAATCCATGTTTAAAACTGCGGATTCCTGGATGCCAAACCTAAGTGCATTCCCACATCCTCAGAGCATTCCCGGAAAGTATGTGAACAATGAAGCAATAGCGCAAGCATGCCAAGCCGCACCTCATTATTTCCAACACAGGTTGTTCACTTCATGGCTACAATATCCTAGCGATAAGTAAGCTCCAGCAGATATTTGTTGTGAAGGAAGGCTGAAGATAGGCGAGCGAGTGATCGGCTATGAAGATGTGGCTGTTGCCGGGAATACCACTACGGAGGTACAGCGTGTAAGTTTTGTAGGTTCCACAAACGAGGACTGCCACCCACACCCCCTGTGTAACCTACAAAACTTATACGCTGTACCTCCGTAGGGTGCAATTCGGCAGTCGAAATGCTTCTGGCAGCGGCTTCCCGTGCCTTACTCGTGACGAGGTTGTAGCTCGGCGCGACAACCGGGGGCACTCTAAAGAGTGCCTGACAGCTTAAAGCAACTTTACAGCTCAACGCGACTTTGTGGTTTGCCAGGGTGAATTTGTGGCTCAACATCATTTTGTGGCTCAAGTTGTCTACGGTGCAAGAACAGCAGAGTGTCAACTACATTCAACAGATAGAGGTCCTCCTGCATCCTGCCCAAATCAAACAAACCATACTTTTGTTTAACTTTACTTTGTGTATATTTCTACGGCTTTTCTACATGATTTGGTCAAGTATTATCCCAAGCCGTCACCTCAAGCAACCCAAAGATATCCATATGGGTTATCACTTATCGCTAAAGTTCTGTTCAGAAGTATTCGTGACATTAGCTTTATTCCATCATAGGTGCTATTAAGCATCTTACCTAACCTAGTGAAAAAATCAAATGTCAACTAACTCCGGTAAATAGCCATTGAAGTTTGCAGATTGCAACTGACCCTCCTCCTTTACATTAACGATAGAGAAGACAACCAGAGTCCAGCTAACTTTACGATTAGATAGCTTACCGATACCGTAGCCGAGGGAGGTCGGACGCCTCGCAACACCGATACTCAAGCTAGTTAGTCATTGTAATCTTGGATAATAAGCCGTCTCATGGATAGATAGGCAAAGATGCAATTTTAATAAATACTGTAAGGTGCGCTAAGATACAGAGCTTGAAAACTCGACTCTTAGACTAACGGTACATTTCGTAGAGAGCTTGAAACATGAATTGCTGCTCCGCCAGAGTATCAGTGCCGTGTTTGTGTCTCTCAACCATCGACATTATGCCGCTGACTCAGCTAGGAATGATTGGTTGATTCCGGAGCCGCACCACTGTTTTTTTCAGCCTGGTCGATGCAAATTCCATGAACCGCTCATATCGCTACTACAAGTATCGCTGTAGCGTATCGCCCAACAGACACTTTTGGCACACTATGGACAACACACTATATCCGCACTCGGTCTCGATCGGTAACAGCAATGTCAACTGCGGTAACGTAACGAATAGCAACAATATCGTCAATGTGAACAAAGGCATAGCCGATGAGAATCCAGAAATCATGCAGTGGCTCTCGCCACTGGACCCTAGGAGAAGGCATCGGGATGTACGTACCGACAGGCTCGATGGTGTGGGGAACTGGCTTTCAGAAACAAGCGAGTTTCGGAAGTGGAGGAGTAAGGAAGGTGGGGCGGATAAGAGAGTTTTATTTTGCTACGGGGATCCTGGAGTGGGGAAAACATATCTCAGGTAAGTGCCTGATTCAGGTGGAAGAAGTAGGAATTATCACTGACGGCAGAGAGTATTAGTTCATTAGTGATCGATGACCTGTGCGACGGACCTCATGAGGAAGAGATCGCAATCGCAATGTTCTACTGCGACTTCCGCGATCAACAGGAGCAGACGGCTACCAATATCATAGGGGCCGTCCTTAGGCAGCTGTTGGTAAGAGGGGAAGTGCTGGAACACGTACGACAGGCATTTCAAAAGGCAAAGAGGGAAGTCGGAGGTCGAGGTCTGCGACTTCCGGATATGGTGCAGATGCTGAAGCGGACTGTTTCCATATTATCACAGGTTTTCATTTGTATAGATGCTTTGGATGAGTGCCCTCCTAAGCATCTACTGGAGCTTCTTGGCACAATGAAAGAAGTCCTTGAGGAGTCACCGAGGACACGAATATTTCTCACCGGGAGGCCCCAGGTTGAGGCAGAAATTACAAGATACTTCACCACTAGGCTTGCAGTGCCGGTCATTCCGAAAATGCACGACATAAGGAGATACTTGGAGAATAAGTTGGAGATGGATCCCGAGCCTATAGCAATGTCCGATAGCTTGCGTGCAGATATTCTGAGAATTATTCCAGAAAGAGTCTCTGAAATGTGCGTAGGAGCATCCATAGTCCTCATTCCATGCATGATCTTATATTGACAATCCATGGTCTTTAGATTCCTCCTTGTTTCGCTAAACATCGAGGCCATCCTGGGAGAGGTTACAATCTCTGCGAGAAGGCGAAAATTGAAGGAGATGACCAAGGGCAAGCATTTAAGCGATGCTTACGCGGCAACCTTAGACCGAATGAAGGCGCAGAAGGAGGGTAGATCCGCACTTGGGATGGAAGCCTTGATGTGGGTATCGAATGCGGAGCGACCGCTCCACACTGGCGAGCTATGCCATGCCTTAGGAGTAAAGAAAGGATCCTCTGATCTGGATCATGAGAATGTTCCTGAAATTCGAACTATCCTGAGGTGTTGTTTAGGGCTCCTCACGGTCGAGGCATCTTCCTCCACGGTCCGGCTTGTCCACTTGACTTTGCAAGAACATCTATCCAATGATCCAAGACTATTCCAAAGCCCACACACGATGATAGCGGAGGCTTGCTTGACGTACCTCAATTTTCGGTGCATCCGGGAACTTTCACCAACTCTTTGTTCGGCACAGGTTAAAGCGCGAGCCCCCCTTGTGGAATATGCTTCTTATTATTGGGGAAAGCACATGAGCAAGGAGAAGGCTGAGTGTGTCAGTGAGCTTGCGCTGGAGCTTTTGATTGGATTTGAACAGCATATATCCTCTGAGCTGCTCTTGCTACATTATCATGACGACGGACCTTGGTGGGACTGGTCTTTTTATGAGAGGGATGGCCCTAATGGCTTTACCGGGCTCCAAGGAGCGGCATTTCTTGGGATTGCGGAGATAGTTGCCGCCCTTTTGGAGATGAAGGAATGGGACATTAACGCGATGGATACCTTGGGTCGAACGGCGCTTGCATGGGCAGCCGTAGGAGGCCATGAGGATGTGGTAAAGGTGCTCTTGCAACGGAGGGATATCAATCCCAACGCCCCAGATGCACAGAATGATCGAACACCACTTTTGTGGGCTGCGGAGCGCGGACATGAGAAAGTAGTAAAGCTTCTATTGGAGCGAGAGGATATCAATCCTAACACTGTGGATACCGGATACGGTCGAACACCGCTTTTGTGGGCTGCGGAGTGCGGACATGAGAGAGTAGTAAAGCTGCTATTGGACCGAGAGGATATCGATCCTAACACTGCGGATACCGGATACGGTCGAACACCGCTCTCGTGGGCCGCGGAGCGTGGGCATGAGGGAGTAGTAAAGTTGCTATTGGAAAGATACGATATCGATCCCAACGCTCCAGACACCGAATATGGCGAAACACCGCTCCGGCGGGCCACGGAACGTGGGAATCAGGGAGTAGTGGAGTTGCTATTGGAACGGATAGATATCGATCCAAACACAGCGAACACCCAGGACAATCGAACACTACTTTCCTGGGCTACCAAGGGCGGGCATGAGAAGGTGGTAAAGTTGCTGTTGGAACGAATAGATACTGATCCCAACGCTCCAGACACCGAGCATGGTCGAGCACCGCTCGGGTGGGCTGCGGAGCGCGGGTATGAGGGAATAGTAAGGTTGCTATTGGAACGAGAGGATACCAATCCCAACACTCCGGACACCCAACACAATCGAACACCGCTCTGGTGGGCTGCGGACCGCGGGTATGAGGGAGTAGTAAGGTTGCTATTGGAACGAGAGGATACCAATCCCAATACCCCCAACACTAACACCCAAAATAACCGAACGCCACTCTTATGTGCTGCGATTAATGGGCATGAGGGAGTAGTTGGGTTGCTATTAAAACGAAAGGAGCTCAACCCCAACACTCCAGACACCGAACACGGTCGAACACCGCTCGGGTGGGTTGCAGACCGCGGGTATGAGGGAATAGTAAAGTTGCTATTGGAACGAGAGGATACCAATCCTAACACCCCCGACACTAACACCAAAAGTAATCGAACGCCACTCTTGTGTGCTGTGATTAATCGGCACGAGGGAGCAGTTGGGTTGCTATTAAAACAGAAGGATCTCAATCCGAACATTCTAGACACCGAACACAATCGAACGCCGCTTTGGTGGGCTGCGGACCGCGGGTATGAGGGAGTAGTAAGGTTGTTATTGGAACGAGAGGATACCAATCCCAACACTCCGGACACCCAATATGGTCGAACACCGCTCTGGTGGGCTGCACAGCGCGGGTATGACGGAATAGTAAAGTTGCTATTGGAACGAGAGGATACCAATCCCAATACTCCAGACACCCAATATGGTCGAACACCGCTCTGGTGGGCTGCACAGCGCGGGTATAACGGAATAGTAAAGTTGCTATTGGAACGAGAGGATACCAATCCCAACACCCCCGACACCAACACCAAAAGTAACCAGACTCCGCTCTTGCGTGCTGCGGGTAATGGACATGAAAGAGTAGTGGGGCTGCTATTACAACGGAAGGACCTCAATCCCAACACTCCAGACACCGAATATGGTGCAGCGCCGCTCTCGTGGGCTGCTGAGGGCGGGTATGTCGGAATAGTAAGGTTGCTATTGGGACGAGAGGATACCAATCCCAACACCCCCGACACCAACACCAAAAGTAACCGAACGCCACTCTTGGGCGCTGCGATTAATGGACATGAAGAAGTAGTGGGGTTGCTATTACAACGGAAGGATCTCAATCCCAACACGCCAGACACTCAATATGGTCGAACACCCCTCGGGTGGGCTGCGGAGCGCGGGCATACCGGATTAGTAAGGTTGCTATTGGAACGAGAAGATACCAATCCCAACACCCCCGACACCTACACCGAATATAACCGAACGCCGCTCTTGCATGCTGTCATTGAAGAATATGAAGATGTAGTTGGGTTGCTATTACAACGGAAGGATCTCAATCCCAACATAACAAACCTCCGCGGCCAAACAGCACTTGAGATAGCTACGTCCCTGGGACATGCCGGAGTTGTGGGATTACTCTCCGAACCTAAACCTTCCCTTCCCACCCCCATAGACTCCAACAAAGCCGAAAATATGGAGGGGAACACTCTGCCTCAAGGGGCCGTCTTGCACAACAACAAAAGAACAATCCCTCCTAACGATGAAGGAAACCCACGAAAGCAGCGCCGAGCGTCTCTCACCTAAGCCGTTGGATTCGCTTCGACTTCCCTTGACAATTTTTGGGTAGTGAATTATGGGCTATTGATATATTCACTTCGGTATGGGAGCAACATAGCGCGCGAAAAGAATAGATTCGTATCTAACAAGTGAAAGAAAGACGATGATAGGGAGAGCCATGTCGAAATAGAAACAGGAATAATACAGTCTCTTTTCGAGGGGGGGTCAGCGAAAATCAGAGAGACAGAAAAGTAAAGACGGAAAGGGAATGTAGGAAATCCTCCACTGTCTCGCATTTCAAACAATCCCGATACTAATTCAGTGTCAGTTGATAGCTAGTGCTAGTCTGTTTGATATCCAACATTTCATGTTTCCGCTATACAAGTCAAACGCACGAAAGAGTTTTCAAAACACCTGATGGTTCTAATGAGGGCAAGAAACACTAGGGCCAGCCATAGTCAGTTTCAACATCTCTTTCATTCCTTCCCGCCGGCCTGCTTTCCACCACTGAAACCCATTCCCCTGATACCTAGCCCCCTCTCCTAATAGCTATTTTCCCTCCGGTCTTATTTCTTCCTCCTCCTCAATCCTTCTCCTCTATTTCCTTGCTCTCATCATTTGTATTTTCCTCTCATCTTATTGCCATCATTTCATAGGTGATTGCTATATTATACATGACCAGCGGATCACTCAAAAAGGATGAATTACTACTCCCTGTTGGATACATAAGGTGGAATATGGCACATAATTTCTACTCTCCTCTTTTCCTTCTTTTTGTTTTTCCTCGTTAATTTCTTCCTTCCTCCTCACTTATACAGTACATTACCATCTTTCTCCTTATTTCCTATAGACTCATTTTATCCATTTTCTTCCTCTGATCGTCTTTTTTTTTTTTGGAATACTCTATCATAGTAATGCCTTGCACCCTCCCCTCTCCGTTCCTCAGTATTGTTACGGATGAAATTTGGCTTCCCTAACTTACAGTTTTTTAGCTTATCTGTAAATAACGTAAAAACACAATAGATGGCTGTTCTTGATCTTGGCTTTGGAAGGCATGACGTTTCTGCAGGGGTGGTTGTTGCCTAGTCTTGGCGGACAGCGGGGCTCTATGTAAGTCAGGTTCTTTGGCTTCTCTCACGCTTCCTCCTCCATCACCGCGACCATCGTGACGAGGGAACACAGTACAACAGAGGAACTGCTGGACCGCGGATTGAGGAAGGAAATTTTTTGTCTTGTACCTAGTTAGTCGGAAAACTTGTAAGGTTGGGCTTTCTTGTAGTGGGATTTTTCTGTATTTTGTGCGGCTCTCTGGGTTGGCTTTGTATAGGAGATTTGCGCAGCTTAGCGGATTTCAATTGATCGTGGCTTGTGTTTTTTTCCTCTTTAGCTGAGAATTCTTGATAGTGACGGCTGTCTGCCCGTACTTCTCCCGTTCCGCAGAGTAGATACTGTTGCCCGGTTATTTTGTTTTCAGTACCTCAATTTCATGTGTCCTGGGACTTTCTCCGGCTCTTGGCCTGGCCCAGTCAAGACACTCCTTGGTTGACTATGCTTCTTGTTATTGGGAAAACGCACGCACGAGAAGAGCAAAGACTGAGAGTGCGGCACCACTTGCACTCCGACATCCGGCTGGATTTGAAGAGCACATATCCTCTAAGTCCCACTCCCCAGATTATTATCAGGATATAATATATATGTGGTGGATCCGAATCCATCCGGGGTTCAGCCTTAAGCATTTTATGGGGCCCCACTCAGCCGTAATATCCGAGAAATGCGAGATACTTCCTACTTTTTTGGCGATGAACGAATAGGACATTAATGAGTCAGAAACCTTAGGTCTCACGGTGGACGACAGGCAACTGTGGGGATTTCCTGGGACTACACGAGTGATTTCTCATGAATCTATAATGATTCCTTCGGAGGTGAATGACTTTAACTTGGGCTAGTACCGGATCTCCAGCGCAGTTCGTCTTGACACCCCCAAGAGACAGGCTATGAGCTGTTGTCAGTCGCGTCCTACCACGAAGACGAACCGACCGGAAGGCTAGCAAAACTGATTTGAACAACCAGATATCAATCCCAACACTGCAGATTCCGAATATAGTCAAACGCAGCTATGGTTGGCTGTGATAGGTAGGTTTGGGGAGTAGTAAATATGTTGCTTAAACGACAGGACATCGGTCCAAACACTGTAGGTACCCGACACAATCGAGCACCATTCTTGTTGGCTGCAATGGGTGGACGTGAGGGAATTGTGGGGTCGCCATTTGCCCGAGAGGATATCAATCCCAACACAGTGGATACCAGGTGTAGCCAAATAACACTCGGGTGCGCTGCGGCGGGGGTGCAGAAGTTGTGGGGATACTATTGGAACGAGAGAGAATATCAATCCCAACACTGTGGATACCAGGTGTAGCCGAATAACACTCGGGTGCGCTGCGACGGGGGAGGGGGGGGGGGTGCAGAAGTTGTGGGGATACTATTGGAACGAGAGAATATCAATCCCAACACCTGATGTGGCCGAACGCCACTCTTGTGGGCTGGGCAGACCGGCCATGCGGGAATAGTAATGTTGCTATTGGCACAAGCCGATCTCAATCCCGACAGGCCAGACTTCAGAGGTGAAACTGCCCTTGAATTAGCTGCGTCCCGGGTACACCGAGGAGTTCTGTAATTACACTCCGAACCTAATCCCCCCCCTCCCTCTCTGATCGAGGGGGGGCGCAATCACCGTGTGGGAAACACTACCACAAGGGGCAGCTTCAACAGCAAGACAAGGGAAATCCATCTCTGCGATGAAGGAACACGGAGAAAGAAACACAGGGCCTGCAGTTTTCTAAGCCTCCAGAGCTGCTTCCCACCCCTTCCAACCCCCCCTGCGGACTTCTTTGCAGCACTGGACCCCTTCCCCCCTTCCCACCGACACCTTCCTGTGATGGCCACTCTTCCCTTCTCTAACACTACTTCATTAATTTCTCTTATATTTTCTCCTCCTTGGCGCTTCTTACTTATTAGCCATTCCATTTCCATCGGGTTAGAGATGCTTTCTATATTATTCTTGCTGAGTGGATATGGACCAAAACGCATCTACTCTTTATTGATACATAAACGGGAGTCCATGCACGAGTGCGAACGAGAGCCGGTCTAAAGAGCCCTGTGGCTGGCCATCGCGCACAGTCTATCCCTCCGCCATGCCTTTTTGTTGCTCGCCACCCCCCCCCCACCATTTTTCTTTTTTTCGCATCTCACCCCAGCAGTGCAACACCGCTGTTCTCCCTTTATTACCTGTAGACTCATATCCCCGTTTTACTGTTTACACCATTTCAGTCAGAATTCTCTATCATATGAATTTACCGTACCCTTCAGTACCGACCCTTCACAACGAATGATCTAAAAGACGAATTTTTGCTAGAAATTGAGCAATCTCACGCACCACTCCCTCATACCTTGAATGGTCAGAGCACTGATAATGGGGCTTACTTTCAATAGACTACACCCGTTGTGTACCGGATTGCCCAAACTTTGCTAACAGACAAGCTCTACCGGGAGTCTCTGCCAACCCTGCATGAACTCAAGAGCGAGCACTCGGTAATGGTAGGGTTGCCTATAGGTAGCTCCGCATAACTTCCCCGGACCACGGGAATATTAAAAATATACAGGATGGAGCAACCACAGTGGCAGATAGATGGGGTGGCTGCCGCTGCTACAGAAAATCGATTGGCCTCTAATCCTCTCTACTTTTTTCTAGCTGTCCTAGATGTAGTATTCTGAACAAGTGGGATGAACTATCAAGCACTCAAGAGAGAATCCAGCTTAGGCTTCGCGCGAATTAGCTGATATACTCCTTACTTTTTTGATTCTTCCTGGTTGGAAATCTCAGTTGACAAAGTAGGCTAATTGATCAACAGGTCCTCATTGTCAAGGGTTTAAACGGATTGACAGATTGACGACAACGACAACCAAACGAAACGCCAAGAGTTCACACAAAAGGATACGATCGCTAGTGCACGGCTTCGGAGTGGGGAAGTTCTCTAGTTCCCCTCTTCAACACTATCTATCACTAACTAACGGTAAAGACAGGAGTATATATAAACCAGAAGAAAGTCCTCCTATCCTCCATGGATCTCCAGACATATCCATTCTCTTTCGCCGTGCATCTCCCTTTCCCCTTTCCATACTTACGCGTTAGCAAAGGAAAGACAAAGACTCCGACGACTCATGGCCTCCGGGAATCCAGCTCTTCCGCATTCCTTCACCCGTGTTGGAAGTCGTGAGATGCTGCTCGGCATCCTCTCGTGATAATCACTTTGCTGTTCGGATAGTTTTTGGGAAGGCATTTCGGCTGCAGAAATGCGCTCGGGTTTTGGATCGATGCATCCCCCGGAGGGAAAGCGAGAAAGCTGTAACGCAAGTGAAAGAGTCTGACCCACGGATGTTGGACGATGCCGGAGGCTATGAACGGCGGGAGCCTTTGTATTTCCTTTGTCAGCACGAGAGTAGAAAAATGGGGAAAGGGAGACGCACAGTGAAAGGGACTGGATATGTGTAGCGGCCCGTGGAAGGGACGATGCTGTTGTCGGTTATAAATACTCCTGTCTTTACTGTCAGTTGGTTGTAGTGGTGGGGGGAAACTTTCTCACCCTGGGTTTGCGATCGCGCTTTCGTTATATGAACTCTTGGCGTTTCGTTTGGCTGTCGTCGCCGTTGATCCGCCGATCCACATCTAACCCTAAGCGCATTCCCGGAGCCTCAGTGCATTCCCGGAAACCATGCGAACTAAACAATAGTGCGTGGGTGCCGAGCAGCGCCTCACGTTTCCAACACGGTTACTATATTCCGGCGATAAAGTAGGCTCTAGCGCGTATTCGGTATGAGGAAAGGCCTTTCGTATATGGTTTCTTTCTCCACCCAAATGCTTCTTTCAGCTCCCTGTTCTTTAAGCTCGGTGGTAATGGACTGAACCTCTGGACTATAGCTGGACTATGTCTTTCTTTTGTTCAATGAATGGCCGTTGTCGCAATATGAATCCTTGACAGTTACCTATTCAAGTTACCATTTCTCTGTCCAAGTTTTTTTTTTTTTTTTGTTAATTCCGTGGTATGATTTTAGGTACATGACTAGCACTCCCTAGGGTCCAACCGCTGTATTTGGGAAATATCCCATGGCAAATAAAAACCCAAATCAAAAACAAAAACAAAAGAAATAAAACAAAAACTAATCAGTAATACCTAAGTATAAAATCAACGTGAATATTTCCCAACCTATGAGATTCTTCCAATTTCATCCTGAAACAAACTTCAAGACTGCACCTGTGTTGCCCGTGTAAATGCAAAAACATTCTTATCATCAGGAAAATTTAACTTATTCAAGGAAATAAACGAAATCAATAACTTCATCATATCTCATCCCTTCTTGTTTTCTTCCCATACTAATGATTCTGGGGAAATATCAAATGAAAATTCAGAGTGTCTTTCCCTAGCCCCCGCTAGGGCAGGACATACAGTTATAACATGTTCGAAGCTCTCTTCTTCTTCTTCACAGCTCGGGCATAGAGGGACTTGTCAGGGTCCCTCCAGTCTTTGTGTGTTCTTAGGTAGCTCCTACCGGCCCTCATCTGATGGATGTGCACAGCAGTAAACTTCGGTGATGTCATGAATGGCCAGCATGTCCTGAATGGTGGCCAGTAGCCATAGTGATCAGGGTAGTTGCGCAATTTCCATTTTTCATAAATGGTTTCCCTAACTGTTTTGATCATGTCATGGTAGTATGCACACTCTTCGCTACTAAGGGATGGCTATATGTTGGGTTTTCTTGGGACCGGCCATTTCTTAAAGATCAGTCTGGCTCTTCTGGCAATGTCATCAATCGGTAACACCCTCTGGACCGAGGTGAAGGATGTGGAGTCCCAGGTCTTAGGTTTCATACCTCTGACCTTTGAGAAGGCAGATCTCCTATTGGAAGGGAAAAGGAAGCTATCCTGTAGCGGAAAGCCTGGGGGAAAAAAGGCCATGGCAATATTGTTGTCTGGGACTTGGAGTGCAGTAGCACATCTAACCGCAGCCATGTCTCTGATTTGTTCCAGGTATAGGTCAATGGGCATGAGGCACGCCTCTACTGACAGGACTATCATATTGGTCCAATAGAAATAGTTCGTGATCCATCTCCGCACTCAGTTCATAAACGTCTCCATTTTATTGCTCATTGTAATATTGGGTTCGAGGAATTCAGATTCATCGAATAGGATGAGGACTATGATTCCCTTGGCTATCCTACGTGCACTGTAAGGTGTAAGTCTTCTACCTGGTGAGGAGAGTCGTTTTATCCTTTCAAAGACAGCTTGTGCCACAGCGAGTCTCTTCGTGAAGTGTGTCCATGAGCTGTGATTTGGTTCGAAATGAAATCTGAGCCATTTAACTGCTTTCAGGGCCGGTTCAATGCATTGTTCGTCTCTAATGATACCGTGCTCGCACTTTTCTACTCGCTGCTTAGGTGTTCTCCAATGCATCAGGTCTGTTTTGTGTGTACAAAAGCTTAGCCCTAATACTGAAGCCGCAGCTCCATTTCTCGGTCCAAGTCTCGACCGTATTATATATTGCAACAAGCTCCGAGGATAAGTGAGCGAGTGATCAGCTATCAAGATGAAGATGTAATTATTGCTAGGTGCAAATTAACCACTGGAAATGCCCCTCTTCAGCCATCCTGCATTAAAATCAATAACGAACCATCAATATGTGAAATGTTCAAAAGTTGTGCAACTTAGTTTAGTAAAAATCACAAGAATATTTACCCTGCAAGATAGGAAAAGTGAAATGAAAAATATGCTGTTGTGAGCATTGTGGTGGGGGTGCTATGCAACAGTGGATTGTGGGGGTAGAGGTGCTGCCAGTGGTATGGAATGCGAACAAAATTAACCGCTTAGCAACGATCAATGAAACCTCAACCTTCCCCATCACGGAGAATTTTCAACACAACCTGAAGAAATTTCCCCAGATCAATATCTACTATGCATTCTACTACTCATGCCAAGGTTGCAGCGTGTGGCCACAACCCAGGATGATCGCGGGCTCACAACCTGGACACTCCTACTGAGTGCCTGACAGCTGAACATCACATTACGGCTCAACATCACATTGTGGCTCAACTTCACATTGTGGCTCAACATCACATTATGGCTGAAGATGGCCATATACTGTAACATAACATTTTAAAGTAGTAGCGTTGTATTTTACAAAGGGTTATGAAACCTTGCATGTTTGCAGATTCCTGCAACAATAAGCCTTGATGTTTTCCTCTTTTGTGTCCGTAGAGCAGGTCTCGCCTTTGCCATAGCCTTGATCTCATCAAGAAAAGGCCTATGCAGTTTACTTTTGGCTTTCTTCTGAGCATTAAGAGATCTTCGGAGATCTCGCTGTGCCTTTTCAACATCTGCATCCTCCTTTCGCTTCACCATTTTACGTGCTTCTGAAGTATACAGAACACCTCCCTTTGCACCTGCCTTCTACTTTGTACTCTGCACCTAGCATTCCTTACCTCCTCAGTTGCCTTGGTATGTTCCATCTGTTCCATACCTAATGCACCGGATTGTGCTAGGGTTAATCCACCTTGAAGTATGAGCTTTAGCTTGTATTGAAAGTGAGGCGATTGCCCTTTGGCTTCAAGCTGTAATTCTTCACCCATGGTTTTCAGGCTTGCAATAGTAAGAGGGATACCAAAGGAAGACTGAGAGGGTTGGAGGGGCTCGGGGAATTGACTAGGGGCAATGCGAGTGTCTCAGAGTTTGGAAATAACCAGGTCAGGATTGTAAGAGATTTGTCACGGCTTGTTGTTAGAAAGTATATAAATCGACTTGGGTATGGGGTTTGCTTTAGGGTTAATTGTGATTTACTGTCAGGGTTCTATGGGTTCAACAAGGGAAGACTGTCAACCATGTGGCACAGTGAAATGCAACAGTGGCTGTGCAAAATAATTGCCAAGATGATTAGTGATTGACTATGAAGGAGGATAAATAATGTAAGATATAAGATAATAATATATT
>Ga0307517_10003952_pt1 | contig 22956 bp, 20 predicted proteins | sample 23_EM_MG_FD_194515 | JGI IMG/M metagenome (GOLD analysis project Ga0307517, IMG submission 194515) | Populus trichocarpa ectomycorrhiza microbial communities from riparian zone in the Pacific Northwest, United States - 23_EM | ecosystem: Host-associated > Plants > Roots > Unclassified | place...
AATGTTACCTGCCATGCCTAATGTTACCTGCCATCGCACAGCCACGATCCCACGGTTACCTGCCAATGCTTGCCCTGGTACTTTTGGCTCGCTTTCGCACCTGAGGATCTCTACAGGCTTTTATGCCGCGATTTACATCAATTTAAGAGTGAATATTCATGTTAACACAATGAGCCAATAACGATAGGGCCGACAAGCGGCAAAGCCCGCTACCTTTCTGAGTGCGAGGCAAGGTATAATAGGATAAGATTTTATATTGTACAGGTTCATGACATTAGTATAACAGTTACATAATAAGTTAAGATGGCATTTTTGATACAGAATATTCATACGTAGGAATGGAAAGAGAATGGAAGACGAACTCGAGGACGCAGGTGAACGACGTAGGAAGCGGAGACAACCATCTCAGCAACAGAAGAGGGAGTCTTCTGTAGACTGTGGGATATGTGTTTGAACGAAGCGCATAGACAGGCGAGACTGAACGATATCGTTAGACAGGAAAACATGTGTGGCGATGCCAGCAACGGTGACAGCAGTGGAAGACTTAGTGGTTTTTTTGAGACCAGGAAATTGCCAGGAATATGCAGCGGAGTTATGAGACAAGAATGACGTAATTCCTTAGTCAGGTGCACAGCTTGAGCAAGATCGTGCATCGGGCTGCCAAAAATTTTTGTCGAACGTCTCTAAGACCCACTACCTAAAGGTAGCGGGAATTCTTTTCTCAACAATCCCTGGCCTGCAATCCAACTCCGAGCCGAGGCCATGTGAAGTGAAAATTTCCTCGCGCATTCGACAACATTGTTTCGATACCTAAAAACCGCCCCGGCAATGGTACACAGTTCATATTTGCTCTATATTAAATCAAACCAGCCTCAAGGCAATTTATTTATTTATTTGATGTTATTTCCCGAACTAGAGCCCATAAGATTGCCGGAGAATGACGCGCGAAGCGCGAGATTTTTTCAGTGTCTTCGGTCCAAAAAAAGGGAGGATTTTATGGGGTTATAGAGTATTAACGGAGAAGTATTTTGGGTGCACAAATCTCTCCCTTTTCCTTTTCTTCCTTCTCTTTTTCTGTTCTTTCCTTCTTTGGATACCCACTCTATTGGGGGGTAAACCAACTTGGAAGCAATTTGAAGTGCGAATTACATCACGTGCCATTGTGCGGGATTTGCCGCCGCTGCGACCAGAAATCCAAATCAGTTCTCTGAATACTTGATAACTCAATACAATCCCCTCCGTCTGGTACCTGACTAGCGATAAGGCAGAATGTCCCAAACAACCAAATTCACTTGGATCAACTCCATCACGGTCACGCCCATGGAACGTTTGTACTGAACCTTTCATGCAAAGATTTCACTACTGACCTTGCGCCAGCTCTTTTCATTGAAGTGGAGGGTGTCATCAAAGAATTGTTGACGAAATCGTATTCATTCAAGCCTTCACAAGGAGCAGGTATCCTAACCTTTCTCTAGAGGGCGAACATACCAATTTAGGAGACAACCCTACCCGGCGTGAGTATCCTAATCAGCTACATGACAATTGTACTGAATACCCTTAGATTGGAGGGGGATAATGGAAGTCTAAAGCAAATGCAGCACATGGCCGACAACATGGGTACATTTTTATTCTATTCATGGAACTGGTTGATGAATAATTGATTGCTTCAGTCCGACTTGCGCACCAGTTATACATGAACATTTGCATTAACAAGGATAGTTTGGATGGCGTTAGTCAAAACCTTTTCCAAAAATTTTTCACATGTCTTGAGATTTTGTCTTAGATCCACCTCATCGCGTCTCGGACTGGGGCAGCTTTTGTCAGTGGAATGCCGACTGCTCAAGACAATCTACTTACTGAACAGCTTAGGCCTTAAAGTTTCTCATATTCTTCAACCATTTCGGGTTCCAACTCGAGCTATGTCCAGTCCGGAAATTCGATGGCATATGGAATGTTTTCTCCCTTTCCGATACTGCTTGTGGAGACCCCAATCCTCTTTTTCGGTATGAGGAAGTTTGGATCACTATCTTTGGACATTACTCAGATTTTTCAAAGATCCTTGACCATTATCCAACCCTCGCTCCCCTGCCCTGGCCTTTTTACACGCCTTCTGGCTTTGCCTGATGTTTATTATTTTACACAAGCAACTTACACCCCTCAAGTAAAAGTTTCATTCTGTGTTCAGATCGAGGGTCTAGATAAAGCAGACCTCAATATCAAGATTCAAGGAAGAGGCACCAAGACCACCACTTTTGTGTGTGATATCTTTCATACTGTGTGGTACTCAGTTCACAGCCTTTGACTCATCTAGTCTTTTGATGAGTTGACTAACATCAACATCAAAAAAGTAGGGATTACTGTTAAAGAGGAGCTCAGCAGCTTCTGGAACAAAAACCCCCCTGAAGAGAAGTGGGTTCCTGCTACAGATAAGATGTAGTCTCATTCACCTGACTGTTTGACGATGTCACAGTGAATGCGAGCAGTAAGTGAAGACCAAGTGCCCAGCACCAGATAATGGGGAAGATTTGCAGTGAGGTTTAGGAACAAGTATGGTAAGAAGCGGACAAATGTGTTTGTCCTGAGTTTGTTTTATAAAGTTCCATCACTACAGTTGCCTGAGTTACTTATATAACATAGTTAGCTACATAATAGAACATTCTATTCCATCAGGCTGGATGGTATTGGTCCAATAAGCTCCTGTCATCAAGTCTACCACAGGAAAAGTTGAAGGTTGCTGAATGTTGTAAATTATTGGTGATACTACAAAATGAGAAACAAATGTACAACCATAGCCTACTTCCTCGCAAATGTGATCTGGAAATTAAAAGGTTCAAAAAATGAGCGTGGAAAAAGTGTATATGACCATTAGTGTGTACCTTGATCTTGTTCTCCCCATCCAATTTGTAATTGTGTAGTGCATCTTTCGCCACACCCGCGCTCCCTTCGTCCAAGAACTCCACAAACGCGATATCTCGTTTGGTTGGGATAAGACGAACTTCGTGCAGGTTGGGGTATCTAGGGAAGAGATTCGTGAGCTAATGATAATAGCATCCATGGAAGGGGGACTGACTGAGAAAAAAGAGCAAGAAGTTGGTCTTTTGTGACGCTTTCCGGAAGATTTTGGAGAAAGAGAATCTTGTTTGGCGGGAGATATTCGTCGGGCATTTGTACGTTCGGACGTTTGGGGGCTGGTGCTGCTGCTCCACCATCGACTGAATCCACGAATCAGCAAAAAGTATGACAGCAGGATTGATAGTAGCTTACTTTCTGCAGCCAATCTCTTTGCCCTGAATTTTGATTTGAGAGGATTAGTGTACCGTGTCGTCTCTGTATAGCAACGTTAATTTAATCGGCAAAAAAGGAAATGGTCACGCACTTTTGTGTTCCTCCCTCCGTGCTTTATGCTCGTCGAATTGATTAGCATCCAGCTTTTTCACCACGGCATCTGATCTTGTCCGTGCGAATGATATTTGCTTCAAAAATCCACCACAAAGTTCGATAAGGCAAGTTTAATAGGAACAAAAAGACGAAAATACCATAGGCTTTGCGTACAACGGAAATCGTTGTACCTCTTTCATTGCATTCTTTGCGATGTCTGCTGACGCGAACGAAACGAATGCCTGCCCCCGCATACGGAGATTGTTATGAGCCACAACGTCCAGGACTTCTCCATACACTTTAAATAGCCCCCGTAGTGAAGCCTTCATAACTGTGAGATTAATTTTAGTATGTCCCAGGTCATTGAAAAGATCCAGGCGCACCTTCAGGTTTGATCTTCTCGTTCAGGTTTTGGATATACAAGGTTTCGCATGAATATTCGTCCACAGGTGGTCCTAATTCGGCGGAGTTTGGCGCCGTTGTCGATATTACGCCTTCCATTAAGGCAGAAGAGGCAGTAGGGTCTGTGAGTTCGGCCATTGTAATTTAGAGTAAAGCCACAGGTGCTATGTTCGGGAAGGCGAAAGGCTGTATTTGGCATTGTTGACCAAAGACTTCATCTGCTTGATCTCGAATAATTCTCGACTTACGATACTTATACTTCACGATTATGGGTAACCCTCCCTCTCGGATAATCTTGAACACCGAAAAACCTCCTTCGCGAATGTTTAGGAGTCTTCTAGCGTCTCAGTCAATTCCAAAGCACCTGTGCAGACGGTTCTAAATCAGCCTTCATTTATCTCCGCTTTTGTATCCAGAGCCCGCGTTCTTTCATGTCTTATATCTTCTTGTCGCCATCTTCTCGACCTTAGGTTCCAGCAGTTCAAATGGACCTTTATCTCGTCCCCAACAACCCGGAACGCACCGTCTTGGTATCTGTCAACGGTACATCGCACTATCAAATAGATACCACGAAACCACTACACGGACCTCACGTCACATCCATAAGGCGATCTGAAAACCTCCCAGGAGACATCGTCATCGCAGAGATTGAATGGAGGAACAAGAACTCCCCGACAATTATACGCAGTCCTTTACTTAGTGGCGTCGGACAGTGCGTTGGAACACAGGGGATTGGGACACGAGCTTTGCATTACCTGTATAAGCGTCACCGGTTCAGCCCGTACGTTGATTCCACGCCAAATTGAAGCAATACATAGAATGACTTTTTCCCTAGTTCGCGTTATTTTATCGGCGACGACGCTGTAGAGTATCGATGGAAGATCAACATGGGCATCGGTCTTGTCGTGAGTCTACCATTCTCTTCTCCCTTGTTAAAACAAGAGCAGAATCTCACTCTCCGTAGCTCACTCGTTCTGATTCAAACGAAGAAGTCGCATGTTCGATTTTCGCAGCCGTGTCGGAAGGCCTTTTCGCCGGAGAAAAGAAACAATGTCTTAGAATCCAGGCCTGCTCCTTGGACATCGATTTGATTGTCCTCACTTTTGTCCTTATGGAAAAGAAAAAGAGAGACAGAGATGGCTATGGTTTCCAAGAGGTTGCGCATGAGGAGGACCCCCAAGGCGACGGTGGCGGTTCGGGCGAAGGTGAAGCAGACGCAGACGGTGGTGTAGGTGGTATAGATCTGGTGGGAGAGCTCTGAATTGGCTTCCTTTATTTTGTTCTTCTCACTATCGCGGCTTTTGGGTTTTATGTTGTCAGGCTTTTGTTTGGGTTCTCGATCAAATGGGTTTGCAATTGACATGTCTGCGCAATAAAGATATATTAATTTCCTGCCAAACATCAGATCGAGTAGGTCAATCAACGAAATTCAGTATCCTATGGTAATCTTCTTTGACGCTCTGGAATGTCTCTTCCAACTTTTCGTACCTCTCTTCCTCCTCAAGCTGAGCAAGGATTTCCTATGATTGGGAGGAATGAAAATGGAATACAGTAGAAAGGGAAACAAATCGTACGAAGTTAAATCGATAGAGCCGTTCCTTCACTTGGAGACGATAGGCACGCAGCTTCGCTTTATCTGATGGATCCAGGTGGAGGAGGATCAACATCTCGACTAATCTTTGGAATTGTCTCTGTATGTGCAAAATGATCTAAACAAGTACAGACGATGGCGAATGGTACTACTTACCCCAGCGATTTTTAAGTCTTTCCTCCATTTTTCCGCCCAAGCCTTGTTAGCAGGGGGCACCAATTTTCCTTGCGAAAGAGATTTGCCGCTTGCAAGTTGGCCACGACCGCTTTTCCTTGCCCGTCCGCTCGCCTGTTCTCCGAAACCTTCCTCCATGAATTGTTCGTTTGCGAGCAACATTTTGAGGTCGTTCTTGTCCCTCAAGTCCTCAAATGCCTCAGCAGGATCCTCGACTGTCAATTCGGCAATATTAGGGTTTTTCAAGATGTATTGATATATTCCTTGGTAGAGTTCGCCTAATGAAATGTGTTGTCAAGGTCGTTGCAAGAGTTGGATCGAGGTGACTTACAGCCATGTCCCTGTCTTTGATAGGGTGTTAGAATGACGAATTGGCTATGCAAAGAGGAGAATATTAGAATAAGGACGGGAAGGTGAACCCAACAGACCAACCTCAGCCTCAGGCGAACCTTTTCTGGATAATAGTAGAAAGGATATAATGAAGAGTAACCAACAAAATGGTAGGCCACGCCGTGTGATGGGTCCCTTCTTTTGCGCTTTTCGAATCTGAGAAAAGCTCAACAAGAGACAATTAAGCAGTGAATGGAACTCACAGAACGACAAATTCCCAGGTATCTTCCTCCTCATTGATATACGACCCTCCCTCGATATAAAGAAGAATGAACAGCTGCATTTTGCGATGGTACTCTCGAAAGCCAGGCGTATCCCAGGTTGCCTAAGAATGTTCGCGCGTTTGACCAAATGATGGGCGAAAAATTACATACATGATACACCTCAAATTCGATCGCTTCTTCGCTGTCTGGATCAATGGCCTGGTTGCCACTTCGCTTCCGTTTGCCTTTTGAAGTTGAGCTAGGCGCAAGTCTCGTGTAGGAATGAATTAGCTGTCCCGATGGTCTGAACGAAGATCCATCCGATTCAACGCGTTTGCTGAAGGCGGCTTGGTCCGTATGGTATCCTGAACAATACACGGGTTAGAAACCCATGCTGTATTCTATATATATAAAACAAAGGCCCACCAGGAGGTATGAATTCGCGAAGAGTCCCTTCTACGTCATCCACTGTCGATGTCGAAGGAAGTTTTTCTGAGTAGCTTACAGACAGATATTGTTCCAATGACCCGGACGCAAAACGAAGCTGGAAGATTCGGTTGTTGTAAGAGCAACATCTCGGAATTTAGGTCCCCTTACATCAATGGAAAGGTCCCGATAACCATAGACTTTCTCGTCCTCTCCATAGATCTAAGGCCACAGGTTGAATAAATCCTGACATCAATTGAATATGAAGACATAGACACGGCGCTTTCGTACCGGATATGTGAAGGAAGGGTGGAATGTTTCGTATGACTCGCCCTCTCCAAGGAGATCTTTGTCCTCTTGCGATCTCACTGTTGTCCAAACCGTCAGCGCCCATTGAACTATTGCTGTGGAGTTTGGAAATGTATGTGTTTACCCAGAGAAAGCGTCAACGACTCATTCGCATCTGATGTCCAGTCAGACATTTTTCGATGGAACGGAGCACAGAAAGAAAAAAGATGGAAGGAATAAAGTAGCCCTATGAGATGGAAAGGTGAGAAAGTGATGCTCGATCCGAGTCACCTGGTATTATTGACGCGTTGTTTGGTCCTGCTGGTCCTTCCATCTCTAAGTAACATTCGGGAAACCTTTTGTTTTCAATGTCCATATTCCCCATTTTGGATCCTCTGTCGGTTCTGCAGCGAAGGAATTTGACTCGATTCTTGGGCAAGTTTGCTCAGACAGGCAACACATGTTTTGCGATTAAGGTTTCAATGCATCGATATATATAGCCACTGGCGTATATTTAGAGTAAAAACAACAATGGAACTTCGGAAGATGTCAAATCTTCCATTGCGAATCTACATTTAGAGCTCGGGCCGGCCCCCGCAGCCAGTATTTTTTGACATTGCCGAGCCTCGAGGTGATGTGAACTTGCATCCCCCGTCCACCTCACGTTGAAACTTCACGACCTTTTTATACTCCAACGAGCCCAAGAGCCCGACATACCTCACGAACCAGGAATATCGATACCACCTCGCCTCATCTTACGAACACCTTGCCCCATTCACTGCTTCTTACTAGAGGGGTTTCTCTGGAAATACTGCGACTCTCATGATAAACGACGTTTTACCACTCTGTCTCCTCGCTATCATCATCCTCCCTTCACGAGCCCTTTCTGGCGCCGTGGCCGATCCCTTGGCCTCCCAGATTAACTGGTTGCCTCGATTTTGGCCCTCAACGCACTTGGTCGATTTAGACAAGCGAGCAGCCTCTCGGAGCGGTATAAACTACAATCCCAACGGTTCTGCATTTGTGTGGCTCCAGCAAGACGAATATGCTGGGAAAACTTTCTTCGAGTGAGTGCTTCCTCAACTTATAGTTATGTGGCGGCGTGCTCACGGCAATGTATGCGTTAGCAAGTGGAACTTCTTCACTAATCCAGACCCAACCCAGTGAGCCTCTCCTTTCTTTTCCTGTAGGACATTAGAGATTAACGCGTTAAACATACAGAGGGCATGTAAAGTGAGTCTATCTCATCTAGATTTACCACTCAGTCACGAACCCTTATTTTCTTCAGCTTTGTAAATCAATCAACGGCAATCGCAAAAAACTACACATATGTTCAAGAAGATGGTACGGTAATCATGAAGGCAGACAATACTTCGACCCTACCTCTGGGAGCATACCGCGACAGGTAGGTCCTTGAGGATGAACCTTTCGTTTTGAAGTGGCCTGACCAGAAATCTATAATATAAGTGTTAGAATAACCAGTACCGCAACATATAACACCGGTCTTTTCATTTTGGATCTCAATAGGGCGCCTTGGGGATGTGGTCAGTCGTCTTTTTGTACCCTCTTATTTGAATCGAAACTAATTTACTATTATACTAAGCGATCTGGCCTGCTTTCTGGACGGTCGGAGGTAACTGGCCAGCAGTATGTCAAATTCCTTCTCGGTTTCCTTGATTCCTGACACGGTGAAACCAGAATGGAGAAATCGACATTCTCGAAGGAGTGCATGATAATGAACACAACCAGATTGCATGGCATACCGAACCAGGTAACGTCTTTCAGTTTTGTTGCCTGATTTCTAACCCACGAATTGTATGTAGGCTGTTTGTTGGACCCGAATTCAACATTTACAGGCACGATCCCGGTATGTCTTTCAACTATACTACAACCCGTTCTATCGCTGGAATTGAATCAGAATGACAATGGCGTGAATCGTACAAATTGCGATGCTAATTCCGATTCGAATTCGGGCTGCGATGTGGTCGAATGGAGCAGGGCATCGTACGGACCCTTTTTTGAGGCTCAAGGGGGAGGAGTATTGGCAATGAAATGGGACGAAAACGACATCTCAGTTTGTGGGTAACCATCCTTCTTTTGTTAAAAAGTTTATGAACGGAGAACATCAGGGTCCTTCTTCCGTGCGGCAATTCCTGCGGATGTCACGGGGGGGACACCTAATCCATCATCATGGGGCGTACCGTCCGCTATACTCAACAATACTCGATGCGATATTGGCAAGTATTTTGCATGGCACTCAATTGTTTTCGGTGCGTCTCAACTCCTATTCCCTTGCAAGTACAAATACAGTGACTGACTTGGATGCGGGTTTAGACATAACTTTTTGTGGTCTGTTCTGTCGTACTTTGTCGCGAAATTAATTAATTATGGGATGCGATAGGTCAATGGGCTGGAAATTCCTATGCCACCACGAATTGCCCTGGCACATGTGACGAAAGGTTGATGGATCCCACTAATTTCGATGTATGTCAAAGCACTTTCATTCTTGTTCCTTGCATGATGATGTTTGCCAGAATGCGACGTGGAGCATCAATTCTCTTAAGGTCTACCGAAAGCAACTTTTAGCAGGCAATGGCACATTGGTAGCGGCTGGACACACCATGTCTGGCACGCTGAATATTTCAAAGGTCGTTCTGCCCGTTCTCGTGATGGCGCTCCTCAGTTCCGTTTGGTGATTAATACAAGACTCCTAACAGTGGACTCGGAGTGGATGTACCTAGAGGTTAGTTTTCATACTTATATGTATGTTTATAGATACCTGTGATATCGCCACGATTCTGAAATCCGGGCCGGTAAAACTTTGATTCCAACCCAAGTCTTTGGCTTGCAACAAGTTGAATCCCACTAATCACATACCCACGATGACACTTGTCTCCTTTTTGTCATTTTCGTGTTTTAGGTTATTGAAGCACAACGACTTTCATGATTAACGAATCTCTTCATTTCTGTCTTTTCTTACCCTCAACATTGTTCCTCAGCCCTCTGGAGCATTCCCCAACGTCGATCTCTTAGCATCGAGGCTCGGCCCTACGTCAATCTGACCTCAGACAGCTCGTTGAATTAAAGAAGTGGGAAAATGGGATAAATTACGGTACTCCTTTTGTGTTGCTTCAACTGTTCAACATCATGTTTATTCTGGCAAGACTTTCTTCGAGTATGTAACCGTGTGGTGTTTTTTTTTTTTCTTTTTTTTTTTTTGGCGCATTTCACTTATCAGGACTTCCTTCGTAGTTATTCAGCACATCTTGTCTGTCCCTTTATTCTGTGCAACTTTATTCTGTGCAAATCGATCCTTACGACAATCAACAGGATGTGGGCTGCAATATTCACTGGCACGATCCCAGTATTTTTCTGTCTCCCATCTAACTTTTCGTTCGCAGACTGCTGTGACAACACAAAAAAAGCCAATCCCAGCTCTGGCCGTGGTATAGTGGAATGGAATAGAGTTTCGTATTTTGAGGCCAGAACGGAGGAGTCCTCGCAGTGAAGTGGGATGAGAATGAGATTTTTTTTTCTGAGGGCTTTTCTCGCTTTCTCTCCTTTGCATACACTAAGGCAAAACCATTGAGTCATTTTTAGGCACCAATTCCTGACGACGTGAGCGCGAGCATAGCCAACCCATCGAAATGGGGAGTTCCATCTGCCACACTCACAAATTCGAAGTGCGGTATTTTGCGAATCAGTCAATTGTCTTATGGTAGGCTTCCTCCCTGATCATTTTATGCGAAGGTTAACCAACGTCCATCTACTCAGGCATCACGTTCTGCGGTCAGCTCCTTTAAATCGATTTATCCTTCTGTTTCACAACCAGATGATCATTCGGACGGTCCGTAACGGCAAACTGGAAATCGCACTGGACCCTTGACTGCCGTTGACCACGACCATCCAAACATTGTTCTGCCAGTTGCCGTCATAATAATCCCCAGTCTTTTATGGTCACTGACCCGTGTATAGGATGTCATGCTTTCACCTCACCAATGTCGATTGCGCGCAGGTAATAGGCCGGACTGACAAAATCTCAATGGAGTTACCACCCATACTAGCAGGCGTTGAGGAAGCAGTAATACCTCCAGAATAGTTTGAAAAAAGGGTGGACATGACCTCGATTTCAACACTCTCTGATCGACCGATTGGTGAATTTGTAATGGAATGCGAGTACATATACATTTACGACTCTGTCCCTGATCGTTGATTTTGCGCCTCGGCCACTTGGACGGCCATCACCACGATTCCTTCTGTTTGGGCAATGATTTTAGACGTGGATAATTTTGTAAATCGTGCCAGACTTGCCAAGGGACTTGGAAGTCACGGTGTGACTTGGATGTAACAAACCTCAAGCGCGCGTCGCGCGCTCACCCAACTTCAACGCTCTTCTTCCAGAGTGAACGCTCCACTAATTTTTTGCGTCCTTGCACATTTTTATATGACTAGCTGCTTCATAAAACAAAGTAGACAATGTCGCTATCGTCATATGCTATACAAATTTCAATAGGAGAAAGCAAGGGACCGTGCGGTCTGACTAGTCTTTAAGAGCACGGAGAATGGAGGCCACATTTCTGAGAATTATGACATCCCCAAGGAACTAGTATTGCTGTAATCGGAATGGGTATGGATGCCGATAAACGATGAGGCTGAAGGGCAGTTCTGGCACGTGACTGCGGAGAGTGCCCACTTTCGGGCTTTAGCCGTTCTTCCACTTCCTTCACCACAACAACCATCTACGTTCCTTCCCCAACTCCTGCGGACATATAATATCAGAGATCGTATGAACTGCGAAAGCGCTTCATCTGCTGGGCGCAAGTCGTCGTACGACGCGCTAACCTCGCTTCTTGGCGTCGAAGGCGCGCTGCGCCTCCTGCCGCAAGGCTCCACCCCCAAAGCACACATCGTGCTTAAGCGCGATTATCCCAAAGGCGAAGGAAAATCTGATCAAACCTCGACCGTCGCGCGCTTTAGCTTTATTGCTGGAAAGAAGTTTACCATCAACAAAGGTCAACCTCTTCTCTTTGCTGTGGCTTGTCCCACGGATCGAGATGGCAAGACCCTCCTAGGCGATGACAACACATTTGTGTTAGAAGCGGACATCAAGGGCAATTCAGAAGATAGTATCCTTGAAGACACTGGCCGCCTTCCGGAGCAAGAGGATAGCAAGAGGTCAGAGAACATCGAGTGCCTCCCACCAAAGGCGAGGAAGAGCCTCGTGAGGAAGAAGGCATACGCCAGCTACATCGAAAGTTTGTTTCAAGTCATTTTCTTCTCTACTATCTTCTAAGTCATTGTCCCAGATGAACCACCATTATCTTCAGGGTTCCCTGGCTATTCTTCAGAGCCAACGACGCCACGCGTTTACAGCACTGCATCAGTACAGACCGATCTCTTTTCAGTCTCCGAACCCACATCCCTTACTCCAACTCTTACACCATCATCTCTCCCGGCTACCTCTCTTCTTGTAGACGCCGAAAAGTCACCATTCCAATTACCGTCACCTGTTTCGGCAAAACATGCTCAGGAGTCTAATTCAGACGCCCTTGGTCAAACTGAAGGCGAGGAAACTGACGCTGTATGTTCAACATGATCTATTCCATCCATTTCTCGAATCTGACCAAAATTAGTCATCTCGGGCTGAGCGTAGCTTGTCACCGATGGATCTCAGCAGCGCAGACTCAACACCAAACACATCACCTGTTCCCGCAATCATTGAGCTCCCCAAAGAGGGCTCGTCCCAAACCCTCGAGGATGAGGATTCTCCAGCGACACCTGTCGCTTCCAGCTCTCCTGAAGAGCTTGTACCTGCTAGTTTAACAAGCCCGGTTCTAGCAACAACAGTGCCTGATTCCACAGCGACAGCGAGAGGTAGGCGGTTACCACTCTTGTATTGACGATTTTTTAAACACATTCTCAGCTTCCCAAATCCTGGATGGTTGTCTGGACGAAGATGTTGTACTGGTATGTGGCCACGCCAATTACTCAATTTGAAACTATGTCGAAACTATGTTGGATCTGATATTTCACAGAAGGCAGAAAACTATGCCGCTTCCAGAACCAATGAACCAATCAAGGAGCTCAAAGAGACCATCCCCTCAGGGCCGCGCGCAATGCAGGTGCCACGCCCCTCAATGCAACCTTCCAGTAGGAGGTTCATTGAGATGTCCCCTGTGATTCCAGCAGGTAGACCAGCATTGCCAACGCCCATACCCAATAGGCAATCCGGCGCGGTTTTGAAAGTAAATGAAGGTCTCAATGACTCGCAACCTCCAGAGCCGAAAGCACTCGCGTATATATCTGCAGGGTCTACGTCAAACCCTCTCGGGATTCGACCCTCATCCGCACTTACATCGTCAACGCATGTTCCTCCAAAGTCGGTGCCCACAGGTCCGCGGTCTCTCACAGCTTCGATGGCCCCCAAGAAGCCGGTTATCGTTGGCTCGCAATGGTCCGCAGTTCGCGGCTCAAGTTCAGGCTCACAAACGTCAAATGGGAACTTTTCAACGACGTCGAATTCTTCCTCGCTTACGACTCTGCCTCCCTCGCCTGTTATACCGCCCATTCATAAGCCTCCTCCTTCTTTCGTGAGAGCTACCCTATCTCAAATTCTACCATACGCCTCGCCTTCACCACCGCCGCCACCTGAGTCCTCACCACCTCCGCCACCCCCACCTCTAGGGCTATATGAGCCAATTCCTAACAAGTGGAAAAGGATCTCAAACATCGGTGATTCCTCTAAGCCTGGGATGACCCTGAAATCCCCAGATACCGCGCCTGGATCTAATGGCAACCCGTCAAATACAAAGAATGACCTAAAGACAGCAGCTTCTCCGAATATCCTGGAGACTTCTCTGAAGCGCCATCATGATGAAATTAAAGAGCCCGTAGGCCCCAGTCAACAGTCCGATGCGAGTCAGGAACAGCCCTCGAAGAAGGCGAGAACCACTCCTCAGAAAGATTTGACGTCGGCGTCAGCAACCCTTCCTATATTCGCTGTCAAGCGCGAGGTATCCACATCAAGCGCCGCGATTCCAAAAGCCACAACAAATGTAGTTACCCAGAAACGTAAGTGCTTGCTTAATTTATCTTACATTCACCCTATACTGCCTTTTTTCCAGTTCCTACTCCTCGCACCCATCCGCTTCCGCCCAAGCCTACAACGACGGGTTCTTCCTATCGACCGCCACCACCAAAACGCGAACGCAGTCCAGAACCACCAGAACCAAAACGCCCTTCTCCGCGAACTGATTGGCCGCCAACTTTCCCCAGTGCTGAGGCACGGTTGCAAAACAGTGTGCCGGGTGCAGACATCAGTGTACAGAAGATCATCTTTAACACTGATGGTTCTCAGATCGCGTTAATTTGTACGCACACATTGATCCCCTTTCTTTCTGCCGTTGGACTCTAACATTTTTTTGGTTGATTATGTAGGTGGTGACCAAACGTTGCGAATCTGGGAAAACAAACTGGCTGCGGCTGAGATTGCGAGACTGACTCATAACTCATCAATTACCTCTGCGTGTTGGATTGGCGGCAACATTGGAGTAATGACCTTGTGTGCGGATGGGATGATCAGCACTTGGACGCGGAATGTAAGTATAATAAGTATATGCACATCATCACCTAAACTAACTTTTCTATATTTTCTGTAGGGCAAAGAGTGGAAATTTGCGAAGCTGTTCAGGGTGCATGATGGCGGGGCGGGGTCGTCATCCGCGGACACTCCGCTCTGCCTGGCGTATGAAAAAGACCGGATTGCTGTGTCTATGCCCTCTGGGGTTAAAGTCTGGATTTTCATTTCTGGTGAGCTTTCATCCCTGGATATTATATTTTCTCGAGATTTTGCGGCTGACAAAATGACCGACCTCAAGGCACTTGGCAGCAGCAACGAGAGATCGCAAGATCGGCTGTTACTGTGATCAAGTTTGTGCAAGATGGGAATGCGCTCATTGGGGGTTGTCGCGATGGGGTTTTGTAAGTCAATCAATTTGCGGCATGATAAGGACATACCTCATCGGCGCCTAGGTGGTATTGTGAGGTACCGAACGGAACCCTTCGTGTGCATACTTTCCTTCCTAAGACTGCTGTGTAAGTTTGGCGTGCCTTTTGTTCGTCATTCATCGTTTGCTAACGTCGATTAAAAGCACTTCAATCGACGTTCACCCAAGTGGCGTGTATTTACTCGTCGGACAGGAGGGTGGAAAGGCCAACCTTATCACGTTAAAGACGAATGAGTGCAAGGGCAGCGTTGAACGCACTTACACATCCGCAAAGCTCCAGTCTATGACGACCTTGGGTTTCCCTGCTGTCTTCGCAACAAATGGTCAAGCTGTGCTATACGGAACTGTAAATGGATGCGCCCTTGTGTGGGACCGGAAAAAGGGGGCGATCGTGTACGGGTTGAAACATCCAGAAGGTACGCACCTAAATTCTTCCATAGTTGTCCACGTTTTCCCGGCTATTGGGACGTGGTCGACCGTGGGCAAAAATTCAGTCCTAATTTAACGATTCTTTTTTAAAAGATGATCCTATACTATCAGCTGCTGTGAGTTTGCTTATTTTCCACCGAAATTCTGCGCTTTGGTCTAATTAAGTTTTTCAGACCTTTGACGGTCGGCCAGGTGGTGTTGATGGATGGATGATTACTGGTACCAAGAAAGGCCGATTGTTCTGGTGGCCGCGACCTGTCGCGGCTGCTCCAACGAGTCATGGAGCGAACGGGCATGGGACGGGTACGTGCTCTTTCCTTGCTGGAGCGTTGCCACTAACAACCTGGATGTGATTTGCCAGCGAGCTAATAACGGACTTTTCGGGATTTATTTTTGTCGCTGTCGTTATGGGTTTTACTTATCTTACTATCGATTTGATCCAGCCAAATTTAACAGGGGACTTGAGTCTTCATAATCATTGTGGTTGTATATTAACTTATTGTATATTTTTTGTCGTATATCCGTTGCTCTGTAGCTGTTTTGTTTTCTAATTGTGAACGATTTCTTGTTCGATCAGGGGTGTTGATCAAATGAGAACTGTTGTTGTGTTGTATTTGGGATGATGGCACGGACAGGGCCGTGCTCCTTTACGCCTGTGATCAAGTCGTTGCAACCAACCAGTTCAGTCCGTCTGTGACAGTCTCAAGCAGTCCACAACTCCCTCCAACCTCCTTTTGTGCGCATGGCCCTCCCTTTTCTCCTACGCCTTTGGCTCACTTTCTACCCCACAGTTCCTTCGACGACCTCTCTCGTTGTCGGCAGATTTTAGACTCTGGCGGGCAAATACTAGTTCTATCATTCAGCTTCCAGCCCCTCAAACCGGACCTTATCAACTTTCGGTCTTTTCTTCATCTCTGTCGCTCGAGCAAATCGGTGAGTGACTTGTACTTGCCGCTCTGCGAACTGTCAACGGTCCAATGAGACACAGCCACGAGGCGCTGTTGCCACGCCGTAAGACCCGCAGGCAATAGCCAGTGGTGGGAAGGATGTTTCATCTGGGTGCTTGCTGACGCCCTGGCCACAGTCAACGCATTAAACCCGCAACACCCGCTTTAGAAAATCCGTCGAGATGCAGACAATTAAATGTGTAGTCGTTGGAGATGGTGCTGTTGGAAAGGTACGTGCAACTTGCTATCCCCACAGCACTTGAATTTGACGATCGGAAATCACATCCGCAGACCTGCCTTCTGATCTCGTATACCACGAATAAATTCCCCAGTGAATATGTTCCAACTGTATGTACCGGAGTTCCGAAGTTTGAAGGGAAGAAACTCAGCTTTCTTATAGGTATTCGATAACTATGCGGTCACTGTCATGATTGGCGAGGATCCCTATACACTAGGGCTCTTCGATACAGCTGGTACTCATTTTCTCCTCATCAACCGACGTGTTTGTGGTCGCTAATACACTCGACACAGGTCAGGAGGATTACGACCGTCTGCGCCCATTGTCCTACCCCCAGACAGATGTTTTCCTGGTTTGCTTCAGCGTGACCTCTCCTGCGTCATTTGAGAACGTGAAGGAGAAATGGTTCCCAGAAGTGCATCACCACTGCCCTGGTGTCCCTTGCCTTATCGTCGGAACCCAGGTGGACTTGCGGGATGATTCCCAGGTAATAGAGAAGCTAGCAAGGCAAAAACAGAGGCCGGTCATGAGTGATCAGGGCGAGAGACTCGCAAGGGAGCTCGGAGCAGTCAAGTACGTGGAATGCTCGGCGCTGACGCAAAAGGGTTTGAAGAACGTGTTCGATGAGGTGAGTTCTTCGCCGTTGCACCTCCGCTATTGTCTTCTCTTCTGACCTGATCCGAATTTAAAAAGGCCATCGTGGCCGCCCTTGAGCCTCCTATCGTGAAGGGCAAGAGGAAGATGTGTCTCATCCTCTAGGAACGACCCCTAACGATTAGGATTACGCACCGTTCTACATTATGCTTGTCACTCACGATTTTCCGACCTTACACGCCACGACCTGGTTATATATCCGACATTTGCCTATTTTCTTTGATTTTCCCCCTTTGTGTTTGCGAGTGCGTTTTATTTGCTACTAGTTAACACAGACCTGGTTATTTCCCGCTTTTTTTTTCCTCGTTCGCGATAGGATTGCCCCTACTTGAAATTTGTGCCCTCTTTCATGTTGACGGGCGTGGAATACAAAACTCGCAGACCAATATGGGAACTGTTAGCCATTAAATAGCTCCCAATTAAGCCCAAAAATATTTTAATGGAAAGGACCGCGTTCGTTCGACAACGAAAACTCTGATGTTGCTAATGCAATCTCCATGTCTTTATCGAGTAATTAACACCGAGGTATTTTTTGCGCGCTGAGCCCAGAGTATTCAGGAAAATAAATGACGGAGTTTATTCGCAGACAATGCACAGAAAATGATGATAAGGAATGGCAAGAAACGAAAGTGAAATGCGAAAAACTGTATAATAATAAGGCGCCCGTCGGAGGCTGGCGTATTTTTTGGGCCTAAGGGTCGGTCGACCTTGACCAACTATAAAGGAAAAGCATTCATGAGAATGGGGTTTAAGCAGAGGCCATAAAAGATGCTTACCGCCAACTTCGAAGCTCGGATATCAACAACCGGGGTGTCGCTCCTAGACTCCAATGACGATGGGGTCGACGCTGTCGCCGGTAACTTCTGGGCTGCTGGAAGAAACTGAAGGCCTGGTGTTGGGCGAGGAATCCGATACTACTTCAAAGGTGGGATGGGAATACCTCACGCCGTCGATGCTATTTGGAGAAGCTGAGGATCCGGAGGTCGGCAGCCTTGGAGCAGTGTCGGCGGCGACTCCTAACCGCCCCGAACGAGAGGGGTACTCGTTGCCTGCAGGGATTCGAGCGACGCTGTGTCCCGGCCTGACCCTTTGGGGAGCGGACATTCTAGAGGAAGCAAGAGAGGAACCTCTATTCGCCCTGGATGGAGCAGTAGCAGCGTTGTCGATGACGGGCGGACTCGAAGAACTTGCAGACCCGACGCCGCCGACGGTAGACTTTGTGTTGGTAACACCGGGGAACGAAGGTGAAGAGCTAGGAGACATGCCAATATTGAACAAGTTGCCAAAAAGGCCTGATGCACCAGCGTTTTGCATGGCTTCAAGACTGTCAGCAGGAGCTCGTCCGGCCGGCGATGAGGACAAGTCAGGAGCGACAGCAGGACCGGCGACAGACGAAGTAGTGAAAGAATGTGGTATACCGCCAGCCGCGTCAATTGGAATGTTGGAGTCGGCGTTGTAAGGTTGGTTATCATCAGGTCCAGATCTAAGTGTGTTGCTAGAAGTGGTCGAAAAATCATAACTAGAACCGTCTTCATCTCTTTCGGAGGTCTCATCGAAGTCCCAGAATCCATTAAACCGATCATGAGGGATATGCGAATGGTGAGGAGCCGCACCAAACGCTCGCCTGGTGGGAGCCTTGCGGGGATCGAACTGCCTTAACGATTTGGTGGATACAGTTTGTCTGTCATGTCCCTTACGAAGATACGTAGGCTTCGCTGAGGTAGAAGCGAGTAGTCCCAGGACAGAGATGATAACGAGGGAGCGGGAGGCAAACCGCATGACGTCGGTGGTGAAGGGTGATGGATGGGTAGGAAGGTGCAAAGGTAAGGAGCAAATGAAAGCAGCGCTGGGTATCTGGAAACCAAGGTCGCGAACTTATACTATCCACAAAATGGCTGACAGATAGCGAAGTCGCCCAGGCCGCGGAGGCTGGCGGCTGGCTGGAAGTCAGCAGAATGGGCCGCCATTGGGCGCAAGACGACCCACATTGATACGTAAACAGGACATCCTTGTACCGGCAGGTTCTCGTAAGGAACCATCTGCATTAAAATAAGTACATGTCAGGGACATAAGCCAGATCTTGGATATGTCTTGAGATAGAAGTTCTTTCCAAATCGAGGACTTGAGGAGGTTCGATACAAACAGATACAAATAATCACTCGGAGGTGTCTACGACCATCTTTGCTAGAACGCTGTACATATGTCTCGACCCCAAGATGATCGGAACCAGGAGGCTACTGTTTATCTCGTAAGTGTTACTCTTAATATATGCATGACCAAACTGAACCTGGAACGCCAGGGAAATCTGGACGAGCGGTGTACGGATGCCTTGGTGTGGGAGCTAATGTTACAAGCAGGACCTGTCGGTGAGTGGTCCTTCTAGCAATTGCTATTACCCGCTCAACCTTTACACACCTCAGTGAACGTCCATCTACCCAAGGACCGTATTTCAATGGCCCACCAAGGGTACGGTTTTTGCGAGTTCTTGACTGAAGAAGATGCCGAATACGCCTGTAAGATTATGAATCAAATTAAACTGTGGGGAAAGCCTATCCGAGTCAACAAGGTTCGTCGAAGAGATGTTCTCGTTTTTCTGTCCACAAATATCTATTCCCGGATTTGACGCATTTTCTCATGACAGGCCTCCTCCGATAAAAAACAACTTGATGTTGGAGCCAATCTTTTTGTTGGGAACCTTGACGAAAATGTTGATGAGAGGCTGCTATACGACACGTTTAGTGCCTTTGGAATTATGGCGACGACGGCCAAGGTATGTCGACCGTCATGTTTCTTGAGAATGTCCCAACATGATCTCTGGTTTGCAGATTGCTCGTGACCCAAGCTCTGGGACTTCAAAAGGCTATGGCTTCGTTTCCTATACGGATTTCGAAGCATCTGATGCCGCAATCGAGTCAATGAACGGTCAATTCCTGATGAACAAAGCAATTACGATTCAGTACGCGTTCAAGAAAGACGGAAAAGGTGAACGACACGGAACACCCGCAGAACGGTTACTTGCTGCCCAAGCACGGAAAAACAATGCTTTACCCGTTGCCGCCAGACCTCCACCCGCTCCCATCCAATTTGGCGCTCGACCCCCCATGCCTGGTTTCCAAGGACCATACCAAGGTCAATTTGCCGGCGTTTTGGCTGCCCCTCCTCCCCCGCCCGGCTTCACTCCTCAGCAGACGATCATGCCGCAGATGCAAATGGGAATGCCCCCACCCGGAATGCCTCCGCAGGGGATGGTTCCGCCAATGGGTATGCAGCCTATGCAAGGGATGCCTATGCCTCCTCCTCCTCCTGGTATGCAGATGTATGGAGGTTTCCCTCCGCCACCACCTCCGGGCTTTGGAGGGCAGTTCCCGCCTCAGCAACAGCCCCAGTATTAATTTTTATAGAGCCTTTAATCTTGTACATCATAGGTTGTGAATATACCTTTCAAGCTTTCGCGCTTTATCTTGGCTGAACTTTCTCGATTAAATTTCTGGCTGTTCGAGTGTCTACAGTATTTGGAATTGGAATGGTTTACCCTGGGTAATTTGGGGTGTTATCTGCCCGGAAAACCCCGAAACATTCTTTTTTTGGCGACTATTTTGCCGCCCTTGGGCCACATAATTATCTCCACCCTCTGTAACGTTCCACACAGTTATAAAAATGCAATACAGACAAAATTGCCAATTTGAAATTTTGCACAATGTCCTGTAATACGCTACCAAGTTCAGAATGTTATCTGCCACTGCCAATTCGGGACCCTTGTTATCTGCCAGCACTGCCACCTGACCTTTTGCCTGTTTTTTTGCGTTTGCTGACCATATAGACCGATTTTTTTGCTCGTAAATTTGTTACAAGTACTAGAAGCATAGCTACATAAATATGTGTCCTCATAATTGTTATTCCTTTCGGAGGGGAGAAATTGTGGAAATGGCAGATAACCCGTGGCTATGCAACCACGTGATTGCGCGGGAATTCGTACTTCCTTGTACTCTTTGTGTCGCTTGCGCGTTGCGGGTTCATCAGGTGGTGGAAAAATCCAAATATATTCCTTAAGGTTTTCTATATAATTGGGAGAGAAATAGGATAGAAAATGGTTTATGAAAATCGTGTTTGAGCGCAAAAATTGTATATTTTGACTTGTGCACACAAAATCTCGTGCCTCGCACCTCTGAGTTTGTGATTTCTGCGTGCTAATGCGGGAGAGCATTTCTGTTTTGCCAACTCCATGATCGAAGTCCATGGAGTGCATGGAGTTCATGGACTCACGTGCTTGAATGTTCCCTTAAAAGGCGATCTCACCAGCTCCGCTGGTGAGATCGCCGTCAGCCTCAATTGTCCTGTAGTGCTCAAGAACGCGCTACCGCGCGGGGGGATAAATATCCCGCTAACCCTAAGCCTAACCTATACCTAACTCTAACTCTAACCGAACCCTAACCCGAACCCTAACAGGCCCTAACCAATGTTCACTGGCCCTAACGGGTGGCTGACAAATAGGAGGTCAGGTGACTCCATGGAGCTCCATGGATTTTTGTTTCCCCATGCACTTGGCAATTCACGAATGTTCTGCTAATGCGTGCGAGAGAAAATTTTGCAAGTCCAGCACTTAATAAAATAAATCTCAGAATATTTTCTTCCTTGATAAGCACTAAAATTAAGGTCTACAGTAAGTATGCCTCTCAAGTTCTCCCTCTTTTCCTTATTTTTGCAAGTAGGATGATTAACCTGTTGATGGGCAAATCAAAGCGAGGCCATCTGAAGGGGTCTAAGGGAAGCCCATGATAGCCTGGGGGAGTGAGCTGAGTGGATGCCCACAGCTGACTAATTCTCCCTCCTTTTCTTTCTTTTCTTTCTTAAAATACCCAGTAAAATGAACGGAAAACCATTGGAATTGATTCATTTGCTGAAGAGGTTTTGTCACGTGTGCTGCATTTACGCCATTCCGATACTTGTCGTTGTTCGTCAGCGGCGAGCGCACCAGCACCTACTGTACCCTTCAAATCCAATCACTGATGTCGCCGACAAGTCTGGACTTCTCGACATTAGAGGCATCGTCTAGGTATTTAGATACTACTTCTTCTTTATATGAATCTCACGAAGTAGATGGACAAACCTCCCACCCCCCCCAGGATTCACGAAAGCCCCCTCCTCAGTCGTGAGTTTTGAAAAGGAATTTCGGCTATTGGACGCTCAACTATGTCTGTAGCATAAGACACCCACAAAGAAGGCTGCCAGCTCATCGGCATCTTATGATGAGTTGAAGGAGAAGAGAGCTTGGGATGTCGCAACAGCTCCAGCGAAGTCGCTGCCAATGCAAGCGTTCATGCTCTATATGTCAGGCGGAGGGGTTCAGATATTCAGCATTGGTATTGTTTTCATGCTTCTCCTTACGCCCTTCAAGAATATTGCTGGGATAAATGAAGGTGAGCAAGCCATTACATTGACGCCAATATTTTTAGACTGACGAACCTCACCCAGCTTTCGCGCAATACGCGCCTTCATCGAAAAGCCCTAATTCAATAACAACCCTGCCTCTGCACAAACTTGTTTATATCATGTGCAACCTCCTGACTCTCGCTGTCGGTCTCTGGAAATGTCGGTCAATGGGGTTGCTTCCAACAGGGACAGGAGATTGGCTAGCGTTTGAAACGCGAGGATTGGTGCGTTATTCGCTCTGTAGAACATGAAAAGGACTTATGTTTTGTTCCTGCATTCGATTACAGTCGTTTCGGAAATTCTTGTCCGGCAGTGAAATTCCGGTGTTTTGAAATAAACAAACAAAATTAATTCAGGAAATCTTATAAAATCCCCAGTGGTCTCAACTCTGGTTCGTTTT
>Ga0307517_10003953_pt1 | contig 22948 bp, 16 predicted proteins | sample 23_EM_MG_FD_194515 | JGI IMG/M metagenome (GOLD analysis project Ga0307517, IMG submission 194515) | Populus trichocarpa ectomycorrhiza microbial communities from riparian zone in the Pacific Northwest, United States - 23_EM | ecosystem: Host-associated > Plants > Roots > Unclassified | place...
TTGAGTGAAGCTTTCAGGCTTAACGATATTAAGTTTTACCGCTTGATTCTACTTTGAATTATCTTTATCTTTATTTTGATCTTTACTTCTACTTTGAGTCTTCGGTGCGGTCGCAATCTTAGGATCCGTCTTCCTACAGAGTGCCCCCGTTACAGAAAGTTACCTCAAGATAGTGGGGTTCTAAGATGATGACAACGCCGCTCCGTATGGCACGAAACCCCCTAATGATGGACCATCAGTTGCCCGAAGCTCTGGTAACTTTGAGAGAATATTCCTAATATTGCCATTCGGCCCAAGCATTGGCTCAGCATGACAGCAGTCCACAGCTGCGTAGTTGTCTCTCTCCTAGTGACGTGACCTCCGTAGGAACCCCCGCACCATACCGTATGAGTTGTGGTACTGGTGGTGTTTTCTAGGGATTACTGCTCAATATCTCTTGCCTTCCCACACAACGGCGGCCACCGCCGTTGTTATCACATGGGTAGAATTACAGGGTTTCAAATACCTTAGGGGTTTACTATCACGCCAGCATGATTTCGGGTCTGCAACCCTCCTCAGGTAAACTTGCACAATAACTTCAATTGCTTAGCCAAGTGCAGCCTGACAAAATCAACACAATAACCTTTGTGGCTCGGAACCTAAGCCCAACACCATTTCTTTCCTTATGAAAATAAAGCGACCTTTCGCAAAATCAGATGAGAAATGAAATCCACACAAGTACCAAAACACGAGCCATACCCATCTCCAAAACGTCGGCAGGAAAACCAATCTATCCGATTATTTGTATAGTCCGTGTTGGTTGCAGCTGGTAGGTTCTTTGGGGGACGAACTTACAGTCCACATCTTCCATCTCCGTCCTTCGTGCCATCTGGCCTTGGACCCGGAGTCTGTGCTTTTAAAACTAGAGTATAGAGGGGCGGACTTACCAAGTCCGAAGCATCTGTATCCACTTCTAGTATTTGCTGCACCGCTCCGCGAATCTCTGCCTCTACTCATTTAACAGCTGGTGGAGGAGCCTCAATGTGTCTTGCTTTCGGGATCGGGCCTTGGTCCTGGTGTTCTGCCTCATTAACGGTCCGCTTACGATTAAGCTTTGCCGAGGCGACAACCGGAGTGGTAGCAGGACATTTGCGCAGGCACTGATTCGGATCACCACCGCGTGAGTATTGGTTCACCCGTTTGCGACCATTCATCAGAGTTTGCCCTATATCTTTATGGGCTTTTGCATGCTCTGATTCTGGAGGTCAGAAAGACAGTGGCGCTTGACTAGTCGGTTTGGGATTGCGAGAGCCCGAAGCTTTTGTCTTATTCCACTGCTTCTTAGTGGAGGTCTGGCTATCATCGCTCTTGTCACGATCAGAGGAGTCTTTTGCCCTGAAAACTGTACGATTAAACAAAGCGACAGCTTCTAATTGGTGACCTGTATTTCGGGAAAGGTTTAAATAGTGAACATAGTCTTCCTGGTTTGGAGTCTTCATAGCCCATGTATTATGGAGATCAGTAGTCTTCCCAACCCGAGCTTTATCCTTCACCTAGTCCTTACCATATTTTAACTCATTTGCCAACCAGATCAATTCATCTACGAATAGATCAATCTTTCCTGGCTGCATGGATAAACTGTTATACTTCCGAAAAGTGCGATCTCGATCCCGGTCCCCACTAAAACTCGATACCAAAGGCTTGCAAAAGCCTTCCCATGTCCGAAAAACATTGTTTGCGTCAAATGGCCTCTTATCACGAATGCCTACATCTTCATTGAAATAGCCATGAATGCTATGGTACCATTCTTTGGCTCAGGCACCAAGGAGGGGAATGACGAGGCTAATTTTATCCATATCATTTACAAGGGATTCTCTGAAATAGTTTAGCTTAATCTCGACATCTTTTATGAAACATTGGGTATCTTTAGGGTTACCATCAAAAGGGTCTACCCCAAGGCGCTCAGGCTTCGTGAGCTTGTGAGCGGATCCCTTGTCGTTCAGTTGCCTCTTACAAAGCTTCAGAACTCATGTTAACCGTTTATCATACTTTGCCTCCCTTGCATTATCCTAGTGATCCTTACGACTGCCTAGGATATTGCACGGATCAAGAGGTGGGGAGTCAGAGTGGTCACTATCCAAAGACGGATTGGAATCACCCGCATCTTCTCCACCAGCCAAATTACGACCAGTAGGCAGGATTCCACCTCCAACTCCTCCATTACCTGTGGTGTTTCTACCTCGGGTAGACCTAGGCCTATCATACCCACTAAATCCCGAACCTTCCTCACCATCATCATCCATTCTGTCCGAATGCGGTACTGACATTATAGAAGATATAGGAGGTCGGTTGGTGGTATTCTGTTGGGGTGGGAATTTCATATTGGAATCCCAACAATTGTCCAACGCTATATGTGTTGATGCATTACAAGAGAGGGAACAGATCTTTTTCAACTTCAAGGGTCGTGGCTCAGGACTTGGGGAGAGTACAATATGTTCACCCTCCCTTCGTAGACAAGGTACGCAATGAGTCCAAGTGAGTTCACTTCCCTCTCCTTCGATCCTACAACCAGCAGATCAAGAAGCTGAAGCCAACTGCGCCGCTGGCGCCGGACATCCGTCCCATTCTGCATTACCCGACGCTTTGGCTGGAGCCGCAGGCACTGCTGCCACAGCAAAGGCCGTTAGGTTGTAAGGGGTCTCTGGCAAAGCAGTTGAGGCAGCAACTGCATACGGACGTTCGTCTTCTACGACAATTAGAGGGGTTCTTGGCTCAAGTACCGGGAGGGCAGCCGCCAAAGGATTGGTAGTAGGGGTTGCCGGTTGAGGTGAAACACGACCTGAACCAACGCCAGTCCTCCCTTCCTTGCTAACCTTTCGTCGCACCCATGCTTTACTTCAGCCAGTAACGGGGGCAGGGGTTTGGCCTCTGGATCTGAGGGCTTGTACGATTGCGGTTTCGAACGGGGATAGCCATGATACGGACTGAGCAAGCTGCTGCTGTTGCTCCCTAAACTGCTGCTGTTGGGCATCTAGCTGCATTTGCCGTCTCATGTTTTGCGATCCAAGCTTGGTCAGAAAGGCCTCGTATCTTTCATGAACAATTTACTTTGCCAATTCCGCAGCGTAGTGAATGGGGCGTGCTTGCACCAAAGGCAACCGGGAGCTGCTCTCATTACAACATCATTTACAAGGTCAATGTCGTAGTTTTCGCATCCGACTTGTTCGTGGGCTGCAACTCTTCCCTTCAACATCTGCACCAATATAGCTTGCTGACGGAGCGCATTCTGGTGTTCCCGCATCCATGCATTCGCACTATGGACCATTTCTTCTTAGATCATGAACTGTTTCTCTTCGACCAAGTTTTCTAACCAACCCTGGGCCTTGTGAAAACGTTTGCCCACTTCCTTCAGAAGATAGGGGTGGAATATGTCTCGAATGAATGTTTGAAATGTGACATTGCTTCTACGCTGTTCCAGCACTCTTTGGCTCACAGTGTTATCTCGAATGAGGGTAGCTAAGAGGCCACATGGGTCCTCAATAACTACCTTGACCAACACCTCTACAATAGGAGAAGGATCGTACTTCTACAAACCTGCCACCGGGGTCTATCCAAATCCCATCAAGTCTACACAGGCATTGAACATGGAGACGTCTTTGAAACCTGGGTTTCACCTTTGATTGGAACGGGAAGGGTGGATTGCCACTGAGGTAGACATTGCTGTTTCCACCTGATACTTCTTGTAGCAGACAAGCGACTGGTATTCAAACCATGTCAAGAGTAGGCGTCTACAAGCAACAATTCTCAGAAGAAAGTTAGGGGAGTGCGCTTAACGATATACTGTAAGGGGGGCACTGTGTAGGAAGACGGATTCTAAGATTATGACCGTACCGAAGACTCAAACTAGAAGTAATTATAAAAATAAAAATAAAAGTAATTCAAAGTAAAATCAAGGGTAGAAATTAATATCGGTAAGCCTGAAAGCTTCAGTCAATAAGTTCTTTCCGGAATCCTTAGTTATCAGAATAGCGTGTCTCACGCTTTAGTTAAGTAGAATAATGCAAAGCCAGAGGACACCCGTCAACAATGCTCACCTTTCGCAAGCACTGTGCTCAGCTCAGGGGTGTCCAACTCACCTGCCTAGAGCAAGCTAACATCTCAGAGGCAGTCGGACCGCTCAGATACAAAGCCCCTCTTCATATAGGAAGTGCTTCCGGTGATGTCTCTCCTATTACATCGGCATGAGTGAAAACCCTTTCCTATCGGTAGCATGTCAGTGGCTGACCAACATGCCCACTGTAGAAATAATATCCATTGGGACTCACTGGCCCAGCGGTGGCTTCGTCTATACAAGCTATGCAGTCCATTGGCAAATCTACTTGGCTATATTAAGCTTCGAAACCGGACTGCATGCTCCCACAATACGAAGTCGCCTACTGTTTGACTCCAAGCGTGCTACCCATAGCCAACCATGCGGGACCCTCTTAATCATGACAAGACTGACACCTCTAGAGTCCCCTAACAACCCATGCTAATACTACAGTTCACGGGGTAGCCTGGGACTCGCATTGGAGTGGTTATCCTGGAAGTCTTGCACCTTCCCCTGTCAGCCCCAAGCTATCTACTGTTAATCATACTACGGCCTGCAGGTCAATGGATGCCCCTTGGTGATTCCCAGGTGCTATCCAGGTGGCGCCCCAGGAGGCCGTCAGCCTCACACCCCTTATATATCCTGCAAACAGCCTCTGGTCGGTTGAACCGCCACAACTCATACAGTGTTGTAAGAGCGTTCTTATGCATCTCACTTTACTAGGAAGCACACAACTACACAGCCGTAACCTGCTGTCACGCCGTAACAACGCTGGAGCCGCAGGGGGGTGTTAGGAATATCCCCTCAAATTTACAGGAGTTTCAGACTACTCCTGCTCCGTCAGTAGCCCGTTTCGTCTCATACGACGCTCTCCTATGAAGATCTAAGAGTCTCACTCCCGTGAGATAACTTTCCCCTAAGTCCGCAGACGACTTTGTCGGTGATGGTAGTTTAACTGGGGTACCTCAGAAGGGTAACTGGGTCCCCAAGGTAGGGTAATCATGTTTCCAAGGTAGGGTAAGTTTCCTCCTTCATGCCTTTATTCCGGTCGGGAGTCTGCGCAACCACATATAATGTTACCCCGGAGACCCGTGCAACGTTTACTATCTTTTCTTAACTTTACGTGAACATGTCCTCCAAAGGTTACCCTGTCTAGCCCGATGTCACCAAGTCACTTTGTAGACACTTTTACCAACTCATCTCTACCTCTAGTATACTTAGTATACTGGTCTATTCTCCATTTGGTTACCTCTTGGTATACCATATGGGCTTGAGTTTATTCCACTGTAGCTACATTCACTAGACATAAGTCTTGGTGATTGTGCAATCTGGAACACGGTCTGTGCATGGTAGGTATTACGCAACCCGGGAACAATTGTAGAAAAATATATTAAACATTAAATACAACTACTAGTACTTGGTATACTACCCCTTGGCCTCGATCACAGCAGCAACCCGGGATGGCATCGACTTCCAAAGCTTTTCGAAAAAGGTATCCGGAATGGTGGCCTAAACATGAGGTAAGACCTCAGCCAACCTATCGCCTACTGTCTCAGGACCTTTTTTGGTGTCAAGAATGTCCGGATACTGCTTGTGAAGGCGTCGTTTAAGCTCCACCCAGGCATGCTCAATCGGGTTAGGATCAGGTGAGAGTGGAGGATGATCTTCCAGATCTATGCCATTTTCATGCAGCCATGCTAAGTCTTTTGCTGTATGGACCCGGGTATTATCCTTCTGAAACAATGGATCTTCAACCTCTGGGTCATCGGCCATTTCCTCCATTACCGGCCCTAAAACTGACTCTAGTACCGCAATATAAACATGCCCGTCTACCTGGGCTTCCCTAATTGAGACCAATGGACCCCTCCTTTTTCCCCAAAAGCATGCCCATACCATCAGCCCCACCTCATTTGCCTTGGCCCTGGGCGGAATGCAGTTGACTTTCCCCTTTTCCTGACGGGTCCGGAACACCCAAAAGCGCCGAGCATCTGCCGATTTTCGCACAGTGCACTCATCGCTATAGAGGATCCCCCCAAAATCATTGATCGTCTAATCCTTCCTCTCCCAAGCCCATGCAAGCCTAGCCTTAGCATGCTGATCCTTTAATTGGGGCCGCTTCTGGGCTAGTCACTTGCGTATATTCCGCCTCGCGCAGCACTCAATCGATTGTTCTAATAGAAACATGTGGTACATACGAGTTGCGCAACTCCTAACGGGTCATGCCACCATGATTCTTGGCGGCGCGCACTATGGTGCATTTGTCTCGGCGACTGAGAAGTGTGGGTCTTCCAGATCAGGAGGCATTCTGAATGGATCCTCGCTCACATGCTCTAGTCTGAAAATTCCGAACAGTAGACCCGGGGCAACCGACTAGCTGTGCAACAGTGCATATGGTTTGAAAGGTATAATAAAAGGCAATCATCATGCCTTTTTCAATGTTTGACAGCTCTCAGCGTGCTGTTTTAGGCTTATACCAGGATGTATTTGCTCGTTTAGGAGGCATTGTGATCTTTGTTTGGGTTGTGGTGTAACGCGACCGGTATTGTGTACGTGATATTATTTGCAAGTGGTGGTTCAACATGTTGTTAATTCTCGCTTAGCCCTGCTGACTAAGCTTTCACCAAGACTTATGGCTAGTGACTGTATCTATGTATAGGGTCGTTACAGCTAGCCACAAACAACAAACAGGCCATAGCAAGGGCTTTTGAGACGTCGACAAAACCAATGCAGGACTGAGAGGTTACTAACTGACCCTTTCCCCATAAGAGGTACAAGCCCACCAAGCCCAGGCCTACTGCGACCGCGAGTCCAGTCACAGTAACGCCGAACTTGACAAAGCGAGATGCTTTCCGACCGTGCAAAACCCTAAGCGAGGTGCAAAGAGAGTACGGGGTAAGGGGGAGAACCAAACTTCATGAGCAGGTGTCAAGGACGCATGAGCACGCGAACCCCAGGGAGGGGAGGCCGACAGGCCTCCGCAGAAGATCAAAGGTGGCTTAATGTCAACACTTAGGCAGTAGCCATCGTGGGGCAAGAGAGGTGAGTCAGGGACTCTGACAATGATATCTCGTTGTGTTGAGATTTCAATCGCAGGTGGTGGAGAGGATCTGGTTTGTGCTTCAAACACTAGCCTAGCGGCCTTCTATTTATACTCATCTTATTGCTACGTTCACTTCACTAGTTATGAAGTACCTACGTTCTTAACTATGTAGTTTATCAGGACAGAGTGTAAACCCCATTTGACCCTGAGACCTTGGACATCTGGACTCAGCAAATCCCAAACTGCTATTTGCTCTGAGGGTATCACTAGTCCACCAGTACACTGTCTTCCCTTTCTTCATCCTGATTGACTATGTATGAATATCAGGCAGTTTTCTTACATACAAGCCCACGCAGATGCTAACGGGACACGTGGGCAAAATTCATCCGCATGCAACCCCTACCCGAACATTACCAACCTACCCAACATGCCGATTGATCAGAACATGGGAAAACGACCGCAAGCCACAGAAACCCCGTGTATCACAGTTATCGAAAAGCATGCTGATGGGAAAAATTACCGCCAAATCACCAGAGAAACAGCTGTCTCAAAATCTGAGGCTCAGAGGATCGTGAAGCGATGGGAGACTACAAAAATAATCAACCGCTCCACTACGTCCTGATTTTAAGCCAAAGTTAGATGCACGTGCCAGGAGGCGATTACATCGCATCAATGACCAAAATCCTCATGCTCCGCTCCGTGATATCACTGCCGATCTTAACCTAAATGTCTCAGAGAGGACTGTGGGTGAAACACTCCCCTGTATGAACTTTTATGTTCATGTTGCTCGCAAAAAGCCTTTCTTAAACTATGAACACAAGCGGGAGAGATTGTGCTAGGCTCGAGAAAGAAGACACTGGCACAATTTTGTTTGAAGAAAAAAGATCTTTGTTGATGAGGTAAAGCTTACAATTGGGCAAGGAGGAGGGAGATCCTTGGTGCGATGCCCTCCCGGAACGGCTCTTGAGGATCGCTATCTTGAGCATTCATTTCCTGACGACCAGACTACTGTCATGTTCGCTGCCGGTTTCACCTATGGTTTTCATACTCAGCTTATTCCAATCCGCCAGAGAACCGAGAGGGAGAGGGACAGTGGCAGGGACCGACTAGGCATGAATTCGGTTCAATATTGTCAAGATATTTACACCCCACACTTTCTTCCTTTATATGAGCTTTTAGGTGGAGCTGACAATGATATCGAAATGGTGGAAAACAATTCTCGCGTACATAATGCTCATTATTCAAGGAGATATAGGGTTCTGTAGGAAGTTATCCGGATACCTTGCGCCTCTTGGTCTCCCAACATGAATCCTATAGAGAATGTGTGGTCTTTCTTTGAGCGGAGGTTTCGCAAGGCTTGTAAGACAGCTAGGCGACGCCCCTACAACTGAGACGATATTATTACACTTGCGCAAGAGGTTTGGGAGGAAATGCCATGGAGGAGAGTCTATCGTTTCATTGATAGTATGCCAAGGAGGATCACTACTTTGATATGGAGACATGGAGGTCATACTAAGCGGTAAATTGGGCTTCAGGGGCACAGGTTTCATACCCTCATTTTTCTCTTTTTTTACTTCTATTGTTAATCGGGAATTGGGTTTCCTTTTCAGACTTCACGATATCTTCATCATGTGCCAAGCCTTGTGTCCCGTTACCACTTGCGTAGGGGTGTACCAATAGTTATATTCAATTGGGAGTGATTAGTTCCTCTATCCGGCTAGCAAAGTATTATACTTTCTAGGTATATCCAACTAAGACTAAGCGGAGTAGTATTCTCATAACATTGTTCCAATCAATTACGCAATTCTCAGAGCCTGTACTCCTCTAGTAATGTGAGTCATCTCCTAGATGCCTCCAGGATACTCGCAACTCCGGTAGCATCAGTTCGTATATATCACTATCCCACAACGCGACATATCCTGCTCGATACCTGGTAAGCTATTCCCCCTAGGGTAATATGTGATTAGTTAACTGATATGTTGTACAGTGACCCATATGAGTCATGAGATAGATTTTACACTATGACTAAATACATGAGTCAGAGAAGTTAGGTAAAGTGAGGGGGTGAGTCATCAGGGTTAGGGTAGTGAACCAGCCGATATTAGACAGGCCTTTAGGTCTCAGACAATGAATCATTATGCAACCATCTAAGTATATTGCTATACTGAGATGTTGCAACAAGATTTTCTCTCTACGTAAACTATTGAATTCTACGAATAGTCTACTGACAAACTCTCGACACCTAGGCCTATTGTGGGAGTGGGAACAGGCTTGTCGATAATAATTTGAGTATTGTACTAGTTGCATACACTGGCAATGACAAACTGTTTCGGCACTATCTGATGAGATAGTAGAACTACAATATGACAAGCCAGTTCTGTACTATTATCTGACAAGGTAGTAAGAGTTTAAGTCTTGATAAGCAAGGTGGTTTCCTGTTGCAATATAACACATAGAAAAATTGATTGTTATAGCTACTTCTATTCAGGACATGCAGGTCATGAAACAAAGCCTTGGCAACCAGGACAAGATTAATGCTCTCACTAAACAAGTTAAGACACTCTATCAACCTGCCAAGAGACTCAAGAAACAAGATAAGACCCTCTTCAAACCAAGAATTTCATCAATTGAAAAAAGATTGTACAACCCTTCATTGTCAATATACTCCTATCAAGAAATAACTGCCTTGTTCCTCAACTCATACAATTAAAACAAGTGCAATCCAGATATCACCCCCCACCAGAAGGGGAAAATTCCTTAGGGGCGTGTAACAGCACATAGTTGTGATAGGAAAATAAACACAGAATTGTAACAGGATGGAGGTGGGAGGTCTGACACTGCTCTTTTCAAAGAATTATATTGCCATGTCTCAGATATCACTTTGTCAATCATTAAGTAATTCTTTGTTACAAATCGTGACTAAGCAAGGGAGATTTCATAAGACTAATCCTTATTAGTAATAGGGATGTTGGGATTTACACTATGATAAAAGTTGACACAAAGTATTTCACATAACTACTCAGTAGCAAGTTATCAGTATGTTATGATTGGTGGAGTATTTTATGACTCATGATTGTGATGTCACATGATGTAATGATTTTTACATATAACTCATATCATGTGTCATGAGTTTCACGCAGGTGGCTCATTTAAGTATATGACTTGTTTTGTGAGTTGTTATTACTAGGTAAATGTTGTTGGGCAGATGACTCATAGGAGTCAGCTGATGAATTGAATATTATGACTTGTTATGAGTCATAAGAGGCGGATGACTAATATGGATGAGTCATCACGGTAAGTGTAGAGTAGAAATCAAGTATAAATTAGAGACTTTCCATCCTAGGAAGAAGATTTTCATGCTACTATCTAGGTACTTTCCTACTAATGAGTTATATGAATAAACTACTGTTTTATATTCGCTTAATTACTATGGCCTTTCACTCGCGATTGATCTGCTGATCAATACATGCTTATTCAATGTAACATCAATATGCACTACCTACCAAGTTCAAATGAACTCTTCATTGCCTGATAGGACGAGAGTCCCTATCATGGCTAAGGAGGACATTATTTGGAAAAATAAGTTGTTGCCAGCAAATCAAGATATATTATTATAGGTATAATCGAGATTAGGCTCAATCTCCGAGAGGTGACACAGATTGTTACCTTCTTTGAACTGCTTTTAAAATTACAGTATGTAATAAAAGAGGACAAAAATGGGAGATATCTGACCAAGCATATTCATCAACACTTCTGCCTAGGAAGTTTCATTCACTACATATCAGTGCAAACATGTGTCCAGCCCATGAAACAAGTATTACTTTACAAAACATTCATGAGCGGGTTAAAGCACGCATCATAGAAGTACAAAGTAGAAGGTTTTATAAGCTTTTTGCAAGATTTGTTCATGCATTCAGGAATCGGAGTACATCTTGTGTCTTTTCTGCTTCTCAGTTACCTACATTGTGTAAACCTTCCTTGCCTTTACACCAATATATTAGGTTGAGCATCCCTCTCCTTCCTACTCTCACTTGCAATCATGACATCAAAAGCACATGGCACCCGCAGGTTAATTCCATTAACCACTCGCTGGCCATTGCGTAATTCATTCATTTACACTTTCAACAATCATAATACTGTACTCAGAGGTCTCTACCTCACATAAAATATAATCACCAAAAATCTCTATGGTATAGTAGAGCTCATTGGGACGCTATTTTTAGCAATACATTCAACAAGAAGATCATAGCTGACCATTCGTTAACAGCGATATTTCCCATATAAGGCTAGGGAAGTACTACATTATCCCAAATGGTAGGTCCTCTCAATTCACAGGTCATTGACTATCACTCACACTTGATAGGTTCCAGCACGGTCACTAAGAAGGCCCCTGGCTTAAATGAGCCCTCGACAAAGACCGGGCCACCATATGGGATTTACGGATGCGGTATAGTATCGTGATCGCCGTTGTGTAATCACTGCCTGGTCAGCAGTAATTGATGGTCTTTCTTTTGTGGGCAGGATATGCTACTGATATATTTTCGTTAAAACATTATTGGCATTGGAATGATCATAGCTTTAGTGAGTGGATCAGAGTTCCACCAGCCTCTGAATCTCATGAAACTATCAATTCTGTTCAGAGTCGCATGTTACCTAGCTGAGATATACAGGCACTGTTCGATTCCTACCTGATATCAATCAATCCAGATGTGTGTCTAGCCTGACCTTGAAGTATTTGTAGAGACTAATACCTCTTTAGGATAGCCACAAAATAGTTTACTTTCCAACTGATGCTAGCAGGTTCGGGATTGCTAGGGCATACATCAATCACGACTTCTTCACTCATCGAGATCGGCTGGTGGATCAACTTTTATGTAGACACTATCGCCAGGCAGTTCTTTTCAATGTCTAGCAGATTGGATAACCTTGTCTTGAGACAATTTCCCCTCATGATTCAGGCATGATTCCAGAGAAAATTAGTGTTCCAAAAGTGAGGGAGTGAATGTTTGAGGGGTTTGGCAGTCTTAACGAATGCAACAAGGGGCTTGTGCTTGGTGCATAAGTACGGGGCTAAGTGATCTCAAGCTAGAGCACTAAAGCATTTTATAAAACAAGGCTAGGATTGATGTTTGCTCATAAATTCCCGTGAGCCAAGCTTAATTTGTTTCTTTCTGTATCTGACCTTAGGTGAGACATGTTTATTGAGAAACCCAACTTACCCAAACTCTAGGTTTCCTGACCTAGCCCAACCATGATTTCTTGGCCATGTTTTCCTGGTGCAAGACTAGATCAACACCAAACCGCATTACTACTTGTGCTTTGCTCTTCCAGCAAACAGGAAGCAAACTTGGAAACCTGGTCCCTTGATCCGACGTGGTCAAAAGTGCCAAGTTTCAAAGGCCCAACATTTGCAGAGAGTTCATAAGCCCGGGAGCCCGAGTGCCAACCGCTGGCATCACTATTGATACTGTACCTTCCACCTAGGTAAGGCTGTGCGAGTCCTCTACCGTAAAAACTCGAATACAAGGCCGGCGTGCTATGTCGTTGTAATTGCCTTTCGTAGTAAAGCGCTGTGCATTTTTCTTTTTTTACTTCCCAACCGAGGGGTGACTTTGCTGTAACTCCTTCTCCCCTTTCCCAGAGTGGGAAATTTCAACGACACAGCACACCGGCCTTGTATTCGAGCCCTTACCAGTGTTCCGAACCGTCCGGGGGCCCCACAGGGACGGCGGGGATAATGCCAAGAAGACGGGACCGCTAATCGGGGTCCTGGGTAGGTCAAGTTACCCAGGGGACGGCCGGGCTAGCCTGGGACCGCCAGGCCCTACACGCTAGGCCTTTCTTGGTGCGGTGGGACACACCTGATAGGGGCTGCTACGGGGGACGCCAGGGGAGATGGAAGGACGGCCGGGATCTTACCGGGGACTATAGAAGGTATCAAAAGACGATATGGTGTAGGCAAGGACTATAGGGTGTAGGCAAGGACTGCGGGGGGGGGGTATACAGGTGGCAGGTATTGGGAGTGGTGGCCGGGCACGTGGGGATAAATAATGGGGGGGACCACAGGTGACGGCCGGGGACGGCAGGCGATCTATGAGTGATATATAGTGATGGCTTGCAACCGACATAGTAAACAATATTCCTACAAGAAAGAGAAGATGATTAAATAGATTATCAAGTGCTGTGAGTGTTAAGATAAAACTGAACAAATCATTCTGCTACGAGTCTTATTTCTCTTTCACATACTTCTCTGGGCCTTGGGCTGGCGTACCCCGGGATTGTATTGGTGTTAGGTGTTGGAAAGCCTGGACGGGTGTCGACTCCTTACTTTTATGGTTGAATCAGATTATTGAATAAGCCTTTGCGTTAACTCTCGTGATGTCTCAAAGCATAGATGCAATCGAGGTTGACTCACAGGCTAATGCATGGGATTTTCCAGACGAGTTACCGGGGAACTCAATCGACTGTCTCGAATCCGAATATCAACATCCAATATCGGAGCTTTCCGACTGCGACAGTACAAGTGCTCTTTCTAGTACACTGTTGGAGGGGAAGGGATGGATATTCAAAAGGTTGTTGATGATATGCTTGCGGCCTTGCAGGTTCATTCTGGTGGTTTCTGAGTTCTATTTCGGCAAAGGCTTTTATCTATTTTATTTCTTAAAGATTTATTCTTCTTTACTTATTTGTTTATGCACATCACACGATTTGCCAGATCATAACGCATGAGAGAGATGAAATCATGAATCCCAAGTCTGTGAGGATACGAGCTGAAGGAATGCAACAGCAAAATTCCATAGGGCCCTACCGGGCCAGGTAGGGCGCCCAGTCCTACCTCCATTTGCCCTAGTCCGTCCATGGACTTGAAAAAAGACGGACTACCGCCGATAGTCTGCCCGGTCCTACCTCCAGGACGGACGGACTGACTGGACGGTTCGGAACACTGGTTTTTATGGTATTGAGATTCGAAGCCGGCCCGTAGTCGTGGATTGTTGTTTGTGCTTATATAAGCGAGGGTTACCCGCTCAGTATTAGTAGGCTAACTGGGGGTTTGCATTTTCCTGGTTGATATTTTGCTACCTATCTACCTTTGTCGACGCAACCATTGCTTCCTTCACAAACGCAAAAATTACCTCCATAATTCCTTCGAAGATCCCTTCCTGTCCTGCTCTGAGTGGGAGCGATGACATCGACAGACCAAGATAGGCTCCTGCGCGGGCTGCCCGTCAATCGCTTGGCATGGCGCAATGCCCACATCTACGCTTCTGACGATTGTGAGACCGTTCTCGGAGGTCTCTGGGTCGCAGAAGGTGTTATCAACACTTGCTGCTATTTTATGGTGGAGACTTTGTGCATCTTTGCCGATACTTTCAACCTACAAGACGATAGCCAACGATTGGTTGGGAGGGATGAGCAGCCACTTCTACCAGGCAATTACTACATTATCACTAATGGTAGGTCCTCTCCATGCTTCGGCCATCAACTACTCACTCCTGATAGGTACTATCACTACCACCAAGGAAGTCCCTCTACTTCGTACACTTGCACTGTACACCGGAACCCGTGTTCAATAATTTTTTCACTCTGTGCGTGACCGGGACCAGCGATGCGTTATAACTGGCAGGTCAGCAGTAATTGATGGTGTTGCTTGGTGGGATGGCTTCGAAGTCGCTCATGTGTTTCCTTTAGCATATGAGCAGTGTTCCCAAGCGTCCCGTCCGGACGCCAGGGCCCTGGGGTCCTATAGTCCCGTCCGTCCCGGGCAGGGTGGGTACGGACGGCCGGGCACAGCGTCCGTCTTTTGTAAACAGCGTAGGACTGTAGGTTAACGGGCGGGCCCTGCGGTCTTTCTTGGAAATGGTAACTTCCGGTCGGTACCTACCGTCCTGCATAATGACCGGCGTCACCTGTAGGTTACCTACCGTCCTGTATAAGGACGGGCGTCCCTCGTAGGTCAAGGGAGTGGAATGGGGTCAGGGTGCTCAGAACCAGGATCGGATATCACTGGAAGCATTGGTTGATTGATAGCGAAATTTGATACATAATAGTAGAGCCTAAGCTTCTCTTCATTAGAATAAAAATGTTTCACATCTTGATAACACTTACCTAATGCTCATGAAATTCGAAAACGAAACTTAAACTAAGACACCTATAGGGCCCCACCGCCCATCCCGGGCATAGGTCAGCACGGACTGCAACTGGGCGTCCGTCCCGTCCGAAGGTCTCAAACTTGGCATCCGTCCCGTCCTAGGCTAAAGACGGACGGACTGGACGCTTGGGAACACTGCATATGAGGAGTACTGGAATGATCGTAACTTCAGTGAGTGGATCACAGTTCCACCGGCCTCTGAATGAGATGGAACCATCAACTCTGTACAGAATGGGATGTTGCTCAGCCGAGATATGCACGCACTGTTTGCCTCTCATCAGATATCAATCAATCCAGATGTGTGTCTATCCTGACCTTGAAGTGTTTGTAGTAGCTAATACCTGTTTAGTATAACTACAAGATCGGTTGATTCACACCTTATGCCAGCAGCTACAGAATTACCTGTAAATACCTCGACCGACACTTCCACAATCATCCAGAATGGCCGGTTGATGAGCTCTTACGTTAGCACTTTCGCCAGACAGTCCTTGTCAATGTGACGGGAGCTGGAGAGCCTTTTTTTGAGAGGGATTTCCCGCCTGGCTCTGACGTTATGGATAAGATCATGAGTGGTCCAAAAGCTGGGGGAAGAATGGAGTTTGAGCTTTTTGGCCGTTTTAATGCAGAGAGGGTTTGGGCCTAGGGCTAAGTTAGCCAGCCAAGTCATGTGTACCTAGCAGACTGCACAATTTCAACTAACAATACAGAGCGCCGATTTCTGCTGATGTCCTCCCAACTCTGCTTATCTGAGGGTAGGTGTTAAACAATATTTAGAATAGAAGCTATTCAACACAAGTAACATCTCCTGTCTAGTTAGAAATAGGTAGATCGTAGAATAGACATTATGCCCAGTCATTGTGGCTGAATATAGTCAATGAACAGTAGTGAACCTAAGCGTCAAATCCGCATCATCGGCTAGAATATGCTAGAAAGATATCAGACTACTCCCCACAGTCATGGGCTGGGCGATAAGTGCAAGAAGAGAAGTTGAGGTTTCACCAAAGTGTGGAAGGAAAGCGGAAGCGAGGGGTAAGGGAATTGTGAGAAAGTATGAAAACTACTTGATCATGTTAAAGAGACTCCCTGAAGAGTTGAAGTCGATTTTGTAAGGATCCCCTCCACCCACAATTTTGCAAACTAGAGGGCAGCGAATTATAAGTCCATGTTTGATATACTCACCCTTGCTCAAAGAAAGCCTCATATTTACTGAGACTTGCAACTGCGGCTTTCACTCTCTCAACACCGTCCATCTTGCTAAGGGCACAACTGCCCGCACGATTAAGCTTTCCTAAGCTTAGGTACAGTTTGTTCCTATCCTGCTTATTCAGTTCGGTTTCAAAGGAATTAATGATGATATTGATTGCTTTGTGACCAGCTCCAGAGCTCAGAACCTCCGTCAATAGTTAATCTGTAGGGATTCTGGCCAGGCCGTGTGTCGTGAGGCGGAAATTGTGAAAATCTTCTAAGTAACTCTTATAGAGAGTATTGCAGATAATCTCGATGTTGATCACATCTGGATTTGCACTCGATAATGCATTCTTGAAGTACGGCCCAGGAAGGGCTTCCACAAGGACGGAATTCTCAAGCTCGCCAACATTCGTGGTGACATAAAGGAGAGACATGATTTCGAAGAGCCCTAGCCGCTAACAGTCCCAGAAATCCTCGGGTATCTGGTTCATGACGAGCGCCTGCAATGAGCAACGCTACCTTATTGATCATGTATCCCTACCTCAGGAAGTCCATGTATCTTGTGGGCCTCGAAGTAGGAATTTTCCACAGTGTATAGGAACACGGCGATCAACTTTTCTTTGGCTTTGACAGCAATAACAGAAGCCGACAGAGGTGAGAGGACATTTGCGAGGTAACTGCCGTATGTCTCCAAGTCTCATTATGGTAAGATAACCTTGTCCTAAGTCTGCGGAAGACTTGGTCGGTGAACATAGGGTAACTGGGGTCACCCAGTAGGGTAATTGAGTCTCCAAGGTAGGGTAATGATATTCCCAACGTAGGGTAACTTCATCCCTTCAGATATTTATTCTATTCAGGAGTTCGTGTGACGGCATATAATGTTGCCCTGGAGACGCGTTCAATGTTTACAATGTTTTCTTAACTTTACGTGAACATGTCCTTTGCAGGCTACCGTGTCTGACTCTATGTTACCAAATCACATTGTAGACACTTGTACCAACCGTCTAATCTCACTCTTGTTACCTCTTGGTATACCATATTGGCTGGAGTCTAGTCCTCTGTAGCTACCTATTTGTAGGGTCCTTACACCACTCTCCTGTCCTCTAATTGTCTTCTCAGATCTTAGCATTGTTTATTTTTCCCATCGATAAGTATCTTAACGACCTGATGGTCTCTAGGGTTTGACAGATATCTTTCCTCGAAATTCATCAAGCTCTGCATATCAGTACCCTCCAGCATCTCAAATCTTTCCCAACAGTTTTGTTGTGAACCATACCCCTCCCAACCAACCAAGTATTGCTCAAAGTAGCGAGGCAATTTTGACCTAGAACTTTCATACCACTGACTGTCCACCACAGTCAAGACAACTTAACTAAGGTCACTGTCAACATTGTCAGGTGCTTGTATATTCGACTGAGGCCTCCCTATAGGATCAGGATGATAGACCTCCAACCGTCCGATATTGAATACTAGATAGATTGTTCACCGAGCAGGCAGTTCTAAGTCATAGGCTCTGGGTTCAATTTTCTGTTTGACTACCAATGGTCTTCACATTCTATAGTGCAGGTTTCCCACAGGCGTCACGGTGGTGCTGTTTTTTCAATTCAACATCACGTGGTTGGCTTTCTTTGCTCAGCCAAGGTTGAGATCCTCCCATGTAACATATTCTGGACAAGGCTAACATTTTGGGTCATGCCATTCCGGTTGTCTTTCGTGTGGCTGCTGTAATGTTTGTTGGATCTCGTGCCATTTTCCTTGCCAATCCTTCGCCTCTAGCTCACTATTTAGGTGTATGCCTTGGTTATCACCATGCCGGACTATTTGGTCTGGGGTGTCAATCCGTAATTGAATTCAAAATGACAAGCTTGGGCGGGTTCTGACACTAAAATATTATACGCATACTGCACAAAGGGAAGCAATAACATTCAATCATACTGCTGATATGAATAGTAACTGTTTAAGTATTGTTCTGATGAGTAATTCACCATTTCAGTTTGCCCATCGGTTTCAGCGTAGAATGTGTGTAATGGGGTCTTGGTACCAGACTTTAGTCCACGGCACACACCTGACATGCAGGGCGTAAGCAATAACGGTCGCTTATTGTCAGGGTTCAGAGATGATGATGTCAGCGTCATTGTTGAACGTGGATCGCTTAGTGCCAGATCAGGGTCCGGGTTTGTGGATTCTTTACCCAGCTCTTGGTTATCAGAATAGAAGACTTTATATACTGAAATTCAGGAGTCGTGAAAGAAATACCAGGTTCCGTAAAACAAACCAATTGTTGATTACTTACCTGTTATGAAAGGTATTTTATCCAGTATTTGAAGATTGAACTTATCAATATATAAATTTAAAAGACTTAAGCAAGACCTTTGACAAAGGTCATATGAGGTCAGAAGTATAAAGTCAGGGAAAAGAAAGTCCGCAATCTGTTCGTATGTGCTAATTCTTCTGATCAAGGCCAATGGAATTGGAGAATTAGTAAGATTCTCTTCGCCAATTGTGTGCACCCATTGTGAGTACACAGGATTATGCCAGTGGGCATTCCGAACAGGTTGATGTAATCGCAGTATGAGAAACAGTTTCCACAGCCATGAGGAGCGAATTGATGCATCAAGAGATCCTGTTTGTCCTTCGTTTCTTACAACTGGAGCAACCTGTCGAAGGTCTCCTAATCCTACGACAAGCTTTCCACCAAATGGTCTCATATTTCCCATCAGTAGCGGCAATAGTATATTCGTACACTCAATTGCTACACGATTTGACATCGGTAGCTCTTTCCAACATTACATTTTCACATTTCGCAGAAATTGAGCCTGGTCTGAATTCAGTCTAATTTGTGACTGCAGCTCTATATGATTCTATATATGATATAATAATGCATACATTGTCAGCTAGACTCACTATATTTAAAATCATGATTTCTTGGCAAGTATACTACCTCAGTAACTGGAATTCCAAATACAGAATGTGCTGTTCGTCCTTGCTCATATTGTACAACACTCAATGCAGTAGAGCCAACAATCAAGACAATATGCCCCTTACTATGTAGTCTATTAATCATCAACGTGCTGTAAAGCTCTTTCCACGACCGGCCTTGCCTTCTATAAAAAAGCAAGTTGTTGTACGATTAGCTGAAGGTGAATTGAAGGATTCCAGAACTTGGTTGTATATATCGAGCTGCTCATATGACAGGAGGAGTTCATCGTGCTGGTACTGCTCGGTAAGGGCAAGATATTGACTTGCACAGTTGGTTCTCACAAGTTGCAATAAGGAGGATTGCTCTTGAGGTTGGGGTAAGTCAAAGTCACCTAGTTTGGAACCCTGTCCCTTCAGGAATCTCTCACGATCACCAAGAGTGTAATCGGCTGCAATCTCAGCACTTGAGAACTGATCGAGATAGTCAGCCATTAACTGCTTCTGAAAATGATCAAAAACAACAATCGCATGTGTGGGAAAGTTTAAAAGTAGCTGGCACAAGAGAAATCGCAGCTGATGTGGTGAGGCAATGTTATTTGTAGCTTCGGTTAAGGTATGGTGTGCCTTATTAGCATTTTGAAAGAGACCTAAAGTGGCTGCAGCTTCGTGAAAGGTTTGATCAATAGTGTCTCCAACTCAACAAAGATATTCGAAAGTGAAAGCTGGTTTGTGTAGCAGGAATGCATGAAGGTAAAATAGTTCACCAGTGTGTGGAGGAAGTATTTGAATTCGAGTGACAATTTCACCTCGTGATCGTCTGCGAATTCTCTGTTGAAGGAAGGGTGGGCCCGGGATTTCTAAATAATTATCAGGCCGAAGAGGTTTCAAATTGGGTGTAATCGAGTTTCTTGATTACAAACAATATTGTTCATAGTACTCAGTATAGACAAGATTTTCCAAAGCTGGTATTCGAGATCGGGCCAAGGAGCGAAGAAGTGTTGTTGCTGCTGACTGGGTATTATTTGTTCTGTACATTTGTGATAAGTGCTCATCGGAAAAATGAATCGATAAGAGTTTAACCGATGGCAGTTTTTTTCATATATTATATTCAAGAATTCGCCATTCTGCTTCTGAGGCAGAGAGATATCGAGCATGAATATAATCAGCAATTTCATCACGACATTCATCTGATATAATATTGAAAAGTGTTTGATCAGGGCCCTTGAAAAGATACTTATACAAATACATAAAAACATTCACAGTAAAACAAATATCAACATTTACATGGCAGTCAAGTAGCCTACTAAGAAACGGTATAGAAGATCCAACATAACGATGTTCATCTTGGATACACTTATAACATACTCGAGGATGAGTGTTTAGTGTAGTTGATAGCTCAAACTCTTTAGGATATCCCCATAAACAGAAGTCATTGCGAGTACATGGGCTGTTCAGCATATCAAGGTGGGTTTTCGCATGGCAGTTAAATCGAGAAATGATCTGGAATAATTCTGGGTCCTCATCTGTGTCAGGTAATCATGCTGAAAAAATCTGATTGATTTTTGTACAGGGTAGTTCTGGATGTGTCTAAATATTAAATTTATATTGATCTTTCTAATAGCTTATATATTTAATAAGCGATTGGTAAGAAGAAGTTTTTTAATAATTTTGAATTCATCCTACCTTGATAACAGGATGAGAATGAGGAAGACCTCTCTTTTGATACTCAATAACTGGAATAAGATATACAATTTTACCCAAGTGTTGGCGCATAGTCCTGTGTAAGGGGGGCAGTCTGTGGGAAGACGGATCCTAAGATTGGGACTGTACCGAAAACTCAAAGTGAAAGCAAGGATCAAAAAGATAAAGATAATTCAAAGTAGAATCAAACGGTAAAACTTAATATCATTAAGGCTTAAAGCTTCATGCAGTAAGTACTTCCTCGCGGATCGTTGATTATCCAAATAGAGTGTCTCTCGCTTTAGTTAAGTAGAATAATGTAAAGCTAGAGGACACCTGTCAACCATTCTGACCTTGCGCGAGCACCCTGCTCAGGTCAGGGAGGTCTAACTCAGCTGCCTAGAGTGATATAACACGCGGAGGCAGTCAGACCGCCCGGATATTAACTAGCTCTACAAATAGGAAGTGCTCCCGGTAATGTCTCTCCAACTACCTCTGCATGAGGGAAAACTCTTTCCTATCGGTAGTATGTCAGTGGCCAACCGACATTCTGACCGTAGAAATAATATCCATTGGGACTCACTGGCCCAGTGGTGGTTTAGTCTATACAAGCTATGCAGTGCATGGGCAAAGCTACTTGGCTATACTAAGCTTCTAAACCTGACTGAATGCTCCCACGATAAGAATTCTTGTGCCGATTGACTGCATGGGGGCAACCAACAGCCAACCATGCGGGACCTTCTTAAATCGTGACAAGACTCACACCTCCAGAGTCCACTGATAACCCATGGTAATGCTAGAGTTCATGGGGTAGCCTGGTACTGGCATTGGGGTGGTTGTCCTGGAAGGCTTGCAGCTTCCCTGGTCAGCCCCAAGCCCTTTACTGTTAGTCATACTACTACCCGGAGGTCAATGTATGCCGTAGGTGATTCCGAGGTGTTATCCAGGTGGCGCCCCAGGAGGTGGTCACCCTCACACCCCTTATATATCCTGCGAACAGCTTCTTGTCAGTTGGACGGCCACAACTCATACGGTGTTGTGAGAGCGTTCCTATTGATCTCAGTTTACTGGGAAGCACACAACTACACAGCCATACAGTGCCGTCGCGCCTTACCAACGCTGGGGCCGCAGGGGGGTATTAGGAATATCCCCTCAAGGTTACAAGAGGTTCGGACCACTCCTGCTCTGTGAGTAGCCCGTTTCGGCTCAAACAACACCCCCCTATGAACATCTAAGAGCCCCAATATAGTGGGATAACTTTCCCCTAAGCCCGCAGACGACTTTGTTGGTGAAGGTGGGGTAACTGGGGTCCCTCAGTAGGGGAACTGTGTCCTCAAGGTAGGGTAATCATGTTTCTAAGGTAGCCTAACTTCATCCTGTTATGCCTTTATTCCCTTCAGGTGTCCGCGCAACCACATATAATGTTGCCACGGAGACCCGTGCAACGTTTACAATTTCTTCCTTAACTTTACGCAAACGTGATCTCTGAAGGTTACCCAGCCTGGCAGGGTAACTCTGGCCTACCTAGGTTACACTGTCTAACCCGATGTCACCAAGTCACTCTGCAGACACTTGTACCTACCCATGTCTACCTCCAGTATACTAAGTATACTGGTCTATCCTCAATCTGGTTACCTCTTGGTATACCATATAGGCTTGAGTTTAGTCCACTGTAGCTACCTATCTATCAGGTCGTTACATCCTAATAGTCATCTCCAATTGTAACATGGGTACATGTTCCGGTAACGGTACACAGGAGCGGGCAGTGCAGGATCACCTATGTTTAGTTGATTTATATTTGGTTTATTTGATTTGATTTCAGCTCCGCCACTGTCTCTGAGTCAGATAGGCTATGCTACCGTATTGCTATGTTTAGTTTGCTTTGCTGGAAGTTTATATTTAG
>Ga0307517_10003954_pt1 | contig 22948 bp, 19 predicted proteins | sample 23_EM_MG_FD_194515 | JGI IMG/M metagenome (GOLD analysis project Ga0307517, IMG submission 194515) | Populus trichocarpa ectomycorrhiza microbial communities from riparian zone in the Pacific Northwest, United States - 23_EM | ecosystem: Host-associated > Plants > Roots > Unclassified | place...
GCCGACGACCGAGACGAAGCCAACCGCGCCCACGGAGAGCAGCGGCAGGTTCAGCATGTCGTCGCCGGAGTACCAGGCCAGGCCGGTCCGGGCGATGGCCCAGCTGGCGCGGCCGAGGTCACCCTTTGCGTCCTTGTTGGCGACGATGCGCGGGTGCTCGGCGAGTCGGACCAGTGTTTCGGTGCCGATCGGGACGCCGCTGCGGCCGGGGATGTCGTAGAGCATGACCGGCAGTTCGGCGGCATCGGCGACGGCCGTGAAGTGGCGGTAGAGGCCCTCCTGCGGGGGCTTGTTGTAGTACGGCGTGACGACGAGCAGGCCGTGCGCGCCGGTGCGTTCGGCTGTGCGGGCGAGTTCGACGCTGTGGTGGGTGTCGTTCGTGCCGACGCCCGCGATGACGTGGGCGCGGTCGCCGACCGCTTCCAGTACGGCTCGTACGAGATCCGTTTTCTCCGCGTCGCTGGTGGTCGGGGACTCACCGGTGGTGCCGTTGATGATCAGGCCGTCGTTGCCTGCGTCCACCAGGTGGGTAGCGAGCCGCTGAGCGCCGTCGAGGTCGAGTGCGCCGTCCGCCGTGAAGGGCGTGACCATGGCGGTGAGGACCCGCCCGAAGGGGGTCTGCGGAGTGGAGGTCGGAGCCATGGGTGACACGCTACTCGCTGCTCAATGCGGGGTCTGCCCTAGGGGCAGGCGACAAGTCGTGACAAATATGGAGCCCGGCACTGCCTGCTCGGGGGTTCAAGCAGTGCCGGGTCCGTTTGATCAGGCTAGATGAACTTCTCCAAATGCCGCAATACGGACACTTCGTGCGGCCCATCCGTACATGTGTGCCCGACCGGCAAACAGAGGTGCGCTACGGGGCGACACGACCGTTGGCATTGAAGGCGGCGTAGGTGAGCGGCATGAGCTTGGCCCACTGCTCCTCCATCTTCTCGCCGACCATCTCGATCTCCCGCTGCGGGAAGGACGGCACCTTCGCCAGCTCGTGCTGTGTGCGCAGTCCGAGGAAGTGCATCAGCGAGCGCGCGTTGCACGTGGCGTACATCGAGGAGAAGAGGCCTACGGGGAGGACGGCACGGGCGACCTCGCGGGCCACGCCGGCGGCGAGCATCTCCTGGTACGCCTCGTACGACTGGCGGTACGAGTCCTCCATGGTGCGGCCGACCAGCTCCTGCTGGGCCTGGGTGCCCTCGACGAAGACGTACTTGCCCGGGCGGCCCTCCTGGACCAGCTTGCGGGACTCGCCGGGGACGTAGAAGACCGGCTGGAGCTCCCGGTACCTTCCCGATTCCTCGTTGTAGGACCAGCCCACGCGGTGCCGCATGAACTCGCGGAAGACGAGGATCGGGGCGCTGATGAAGAACGTCATGGAGTTGTGCTCGAAGGGGCTGCCGTGCCGGTCGCGCATCAGGTAGTTGATCAGGCCCTTGGAGCGCTCGGGGTCCTTGCCCATCTCGTCCAGGGACTGCTCGCCGATCGTCGAGACGCGGGCGGCGAAGAGCACGTCCGCGTCGGACGCGGTGTGCTTGACCAGCTCGACGGTGACATCGCTGCGGAAACTGGGCTTGAGGTCGTCGGCGGGGGTGTCGGTCACGGCTCGGAGGGTCCTTCCATCACGTCTCTCGGGCGGCGCCCACTCTACGGCCCGGCACTGACATCGGGGCGTTCGGTGCCGTGCCGCGACATTCATTGGCGAACTTCTGCGAATTCGGTGAAACAGGGCACCGATTGGGGCGTTCGCTCGTCTGTATTGGTGAGAGCCACCCGTTCGATCCCGACTCGACCCCAGAGGGGAGAAGCACCACCGATGTTCCGTCGGCGCGAACCTGTTCCGTTCGCCTTCATCGCCGAGACCGACCGCTTCCGCAGCAATGTCACCCCGCCGCCGCGTGAGCGTGCGTCCGCCGGGCAGATAGCCGGGCGTTGGCTCCTGGGCCTCACCATCATCGCCGGAATCGTGGGCTCTCTGGTCCTCGGGATGCCGGCGCTGTCCCAGAACAACCTCTCGACCCAGAACCAGCAGTCCCAGGCCGCCGACAATCGCTGACCTGGCGCGCAGCCGTACAGCTGACCATGACTCATCCGGACCCCCAACGGTGGTGAGCGGGAACACGGCCGGATAGCCTCACCGGGCACAGCCCACGCATGGATTCAGTGAGGACACCAGCCGTGCCCCTGCCCTTCCTTACGGCCGACCGCGCATTCGAGGCCGCGGACGAGCTCGCGCTGCCGTTCGACGACCGCGACCGCTGGCGGCGCCCCTACCGGCCCGGACCGTGGCGGGTGGCGGCAGCGGCGCTCGTGCTGCTGCTCGCGTCGTACGTGCTGTTCGCCGCCGTCATCATCGCGTTGACCGGCTCGCGGTCCGAGGCCGCGGTGATCCTCGGTATCGCGGTGGTCGTCATCCTCTGCGCCCTGCGGCTGCTGCGCATGGGCGTGTGGGTGAGCGCGCGCGGGCTGCGCCGGGTGCGGTTCCTCTTCACCCTCACGGTGCGGTGGGACCGGGTCGCCGCCGTACGCACGGTGCAGCAGCCGGTGCGCTGGCTCGGGCTGCCGCGCACAGTGCAGGGGCAGGCGCTGCTCCTCGTACGCAAGGACCGTGCTCCGGAGGATGTGACCGCGCTGCTGACCACGCACGACATCGACTTCGTGGCGCGGGCCTCCTCCTTCGACCGGGCCGCGGACTCGGTCGAGGTGTGGTCCGACGAGTACCGGCGGAGCTGACCGCCCGACAGCAGCCGTAAGGCACACAGCCGTATGCCGAAGGGGCCGGTCCGCAGTGGGTGCGGGGCGGCCCCTTCGGCGTACGGGCGTTTCGGGAGTTCAGGCTTGGACGGGTCTGCCGTCGTGCAGGGCGATCGCGCGTTGCATCGCCTTGCGGGCGCGCGGGGTGTCGCGGGCATCGTGGTAGGCGACGGCCAGGCGGAACCAGCTGCGCCAGTCGTCGGGGGCGTCCTCCGTCTCGGCCTTGCGCTTGGCGAAGACCTCGTCGGCGGAGTCGCGGTCGATGCGGCCGCCGGCGGTGCGCCTCAACTCGTCGACGGGCAGGCCGCCTTCGGCGTCGAGTTCGGCGGCGAGCTTGTTGGCGTTGCGGACGAACTGGGTGTTCTTCCAGAGGAACCAGATGCCGATCACCGGCAGGATCAGGACCGCGATCCCGAAGGTGACCGTGATGAGCGTGCCGGACTGTATGAGCATGACGCCGCGGCTGCCGACCAGGACGAAGTAGAAGACCAGGACGGCGGCCGTGACGGCGTAGGTGAGTTTGGCGCGCATGTCGTGAGTCTCAGCCCAGGTCCAGGAAGTGTTCCAGGCCGAAGGTGAGGCCCGGGGTCGTCACCACGCGGCGGGCGCCGAGCAGGATGCCCGGCATGAAGCTGCTGTGGTGGAGCGAATCGTGGCGGACGGTCAGCGTCTCGCCCTCGCCGCCGAGCAGGACCTCCTGGTGGGCCAGTAGGCCACGCAGCCGGACGGCGTGCACCGGGATGCCGTCGACATTCGCGCCGCGCGCGCCGTCCAGGACCGTGGTCGTGGCGTCCGGCGCCGGGGCCGAGCCCGCCTTGGCGCGGGCCTCCGCGATGAGCTGGGCCGTGCGAGTGGCGGTGCCGCTGGGGGCGTCCACCTTGTTCGGGTGGTGCAGTTCGATGACCTCGACCGACTCGAAGTAGGGCGCGGCGATCTGCGCGAACTTCATGGTGAGTACGGCCCCGATGGAGAAGTTGGGCGCGATGAGGACGCCCGTCTCCGGGGACTTGGCCAGCCAGCCGTTGAGCTGCGCGAGGCGTTCGTCGGTCCAGCCCGTCGTGCCGACGACCGCGTGGATGCCGTGGCCCACGCAGAAGTCGAGGTTGTCCATCACCGAGGCGGGCGTGGTCAGTTCGACCGCGACCTGGGCGCCCGAAGCCGTGAGCGTCTCCAGGGTGTCGCCCCGGCCCAGGGCGGCCACCAGTTCCATGTCCTCGGCGGCCTCGACGGCTCGTACCGCCTCGGCGCCGATCCGGCCCTTGGCACCGAGGACCGCCACGCGCAGCTTGCTCATCGTTCTTGCTTCCTTACCGGATACGGGTTCCGAAGGCGGGTGTCAGGCGACGGCGTCGTGCAGTCGGGCCGCCTGCTTGTCCTTGAGCGGGCCGATGACCGACAGCGAGGGCCGCTGTCCCAGGATCTCGCGGGCGACCTCGCGGACCTCGTCCGGGGTGACCGACGCGATCCGGGCGAGCATGTCGTCGACGGACATCTGCTCGCCCCAGCACAGCTCGCTCTTGCCGATGCGGTTCATCAGCGCGCCGGTGTCTTCGAGGCCCAGGACGGTGGAGCCCTGGAGCTGGCCGACGGCGCGGCCGATCTCGTCGTCGGACAGGCCGTGTTCGGCGACCTGGTCGAGTTCGTCGCGGCAGATCTTCAGCACGTCGTGGACCTGCGAGGGCCGGCAGCCGGCGTAGACGCCGAAGAGGCCGCAGTCGGCGAAGCCGGACGTGTACGAGTACACGCTGTAGGCCAGGCCGCGCTTCTCGCGGACCTCCTGGAAGAGGCGGGAGGACATGCCACCGCCGAGGGCCGTGTTGAGGACCCCCAGCGCCCAGCGGCGCTCGTCGGTGCGGGCCAGGCCGGGCATGCCGAGGACGACGTGCGCCTGCTCGGTCTTGCGGCCGATCAGCTCGACCTTGCCGGTGGAGCGCAGCACGCGGCGGCCGTCGCGCGGGGCGATGGGTGCCGCCTCGGGAGTGCGGAAGGCGCCCGCCTTGTCGAAGGCCGCGCGGACCTGTCGTACGACCTTGTCGTGGTCGATGTTGCCGGCGGCCGCGACCACGAGGTGGGTCGGGTCGTAGTGCTTCTTGTAGAAGCGGCGGATGCGGTCCGCGGTGAGGGCGTTGACGGTGTCGACCGTGCCGAGGACGGGGCGGCCGAGGGGGTTGTCGCCGAACATCGTGCGCGCGAACAGGTCGTGCACGCAGTCGCCCGGGTCGTCCTCCGTCATGGCGATCTCTTCGAGGATGGCGCCGCGCTCGACGTTGACGTCGTCCTCACGGATGAGGGAGCCGGTCAGCATGTCGCAGACGACGTCGATGGCGAGCGGCAGGTCGGTGTCGAGCACGCGCGCGTAGTAGCACGTGTACTCCTTCGCCGTGAACGCGTTCATCTCGCCGCCGACCGCGTCGATCGCGGAGGAGATGTCCAGCGCGCTGCGCTTGTGCGTGCCCTTGAAGAGGAGGTGCTCCAGGTAGTGCGTGGCGCCGTTCAGGGACGGTGTCTCGTCGCGGGAGCCCACGTGTGCCCAGATGCCGAAGGTCGCGGAGCGGACCGAGGGCAGCGTCTCGGTGACGATGCGCAGGCCGCCCGGGAGGGTGGTCTTACGGACCGTGCCGATGCCGTTCGTGCCCTGGATGAGGGTTTGGGTACGGGCGACGGCCCGCGCCTCCGAGGAGGTGCGGGCCGTCGTCGTGGAGCTGGTCGACGTCACTTGTCGTCGTCGTCCTTCTTGTCGTCGCCGCTCTCTTCACCCTCGATGACGGGGATGAGGGAGAGCTTGCCGCGGGAGTCGATCTCGGCGATCTCGACCTGGACCTTCTGGCCCACGCCGACGACGTCCTCGACGTTCTCCACGCGCTTGCCGCCGGCGAGCTTGCGGATCTGCGAGATGTGCAGCAGACCGTCCTTGCCCGGGAGCAGCGACACGAACGCGCCGAAGGTGGTGGTCTTGACGACCGTACCCAGGTAGCGCTCGCCGACCTCCGGCATGGTCGGGTTGGCGATGCCGTTGATCACTGCGCGAGCGGCCTCGGCCTGCGAGCCCTGCGCGGCACCGATGTAGATGGTGCCGTCGTCCTCGATCGTGATGTCGGCGCCGGTGTCCTCCTGGATCTGGTTGATCATCTTGCCCTTCGGGCCGATGACCTCGCCGATCTTGTCCACGGGGATCTTGACGGTGATGATCCGCGGGGCGTTCGGGGACATCTCGTCCGGCGTGTCGATCGCTTCCATCATCACGTCGAGGATGTGGAGGCGGGCGTCACGGGCCTGCTTGAGAGCGGCGGCCAGGACGGAGGCGGGGATGCCGTCCAGCTTGGTGTCGAGCTGGAGGGCGGTGACGAACTCCTTGGTGCCGGCGACCTTGAAGTCCATGTCGCCGAAGGCGTCCTCCGCACCGAGGATGTCGGTGAGGGCGACGTAGTGCGTCTCGCCGTTGATCTCCTGGGAGATCAGGCCCATGGCGATACCGGCGACGGGGGCCTTCAGCGGCACACCGGCGTTCAGCAGCGACATGGTGGAGGCGCAGACCGAGCCCATGGACGTCGAGCCGTTCGACCCGAGGGCCTCGGAGACCTGACGGATCGCGTAGGGGAACTCCTCGCGCGTCGGCAGGACCGGGACCAGGGCGCGCTCGGCGAGCGCTCCGTGGCCGATCTCGCGGCGCTTCGGGGAGCCGACGCGGCCGGTCTCGCCGACCGAGTACGGCGGGAAGTTGTAGTTGTGCATGTAGCGCTTGCGGGTCACCGGGGAGAGGGTGTCCAGCTGCTGCTCCATGCGGAGCATGTTGAGGGTGGTGACGCCCAGGATCTGGGTCTCGCCACGCTCGAACAGCGCGGAACCGTGCACGCGCGGGATGGCCTCGACCTCTGCGGCCAGGGTGCGGATGTCGGTGACACCGCGGCCGTCGATGCGGACCTTGTCCTTGATGACGCGCTCACGGACCAGGGACTTGGTCAGCGAGCGGTACGCGGCGGAGATCTCCTTCTCGCGGCCCTCGAACTGCGGGAGCAGCTTCTCGGCGGCGATCTCCTTGACGCGGTCCAGCTCGGCCTCGCGGTCCTGCTTGCCGGCGATGGTGAGCGCCTGGGAGAGCTCGCTCTTGACCGCGGCGGTCAGGGCCTCCAGGACGTCGTCCTGGTAGTCGAGGAAGACCGGGAACTCGCCGGTGGGCTTGGCGGCCTTGGCGGCGAGGTCGGCCTGGGCCTTGCAGAGCACCTTGATGAAGGGCTTCGCGGCGTCCAGACCGGAGGCGACGACCTCCTCGGTGGGCGCCTCGGCGCCGCCCGCGACCAGCTGGATGGTCTTCTCGGTGGCCTCGGCCTCGACCATCATGATCGCGACGTCGCCGTCCTCCAGGACACGACCGGCGACGACCATGTCGAAGACGGCGTCCTCGAGCTCGGTGTGCGTCGGGAACGCGACCCACTGGCCGTTGATCAGCGCGACGCGGACGCCGCCGATCGGGCCGGAGAAGGGCAGACCGGCCAGCTGCGTGGACGCGGAGGCGGCGTTGATCGCCACGACGTCGTACAGGTGGTCGGGGTTGAGGGCCATGATCGTGGCGACGACCTGGATCTCGTTGCGCAGGCCCTTCTTGAAGGACGGGCGCAGCGGGCGGTCGATCAGCCGGCAGGTGAGGATCGCGTCCTCGGAGGGGCGGCCCTCACGGCGGAAGAAGCTGCCGGGGATCTTGCCGGCGGCGTACATCCGCTCCTCGACGTCCACCGTGAGGGGGAAGAAGTCGAGATTTTCCTTGGGCTTCTTGGAGGCGGTGGTGGCCGACAGCACCATGGTGTCGTCGTCCAGGTACGCCACGGCGGAGCCGGCGGCCTGCCTGGCCAGCCTGCCCGTCTCGAAGCGGATGGTGCGGGTGCCGAAAGTGCCGTTGTCAATGACGGCCTCGGCGTAGTGGGTCTCGTTCTCCACTAGCGTTTTCTCCGTTACTTGTCGTCTTTCGTCCCTCCCCGCCCGTGTGGCGGGGGGACGGTGGCGGAGAAGCGCTGTCTGATGCGGGCCGGTCTTCGATCGAAGCACCCGGGGTTTCCTGCCCGGGGGCCACTACCGAGGACCGGCGGCTGCGAGGCGCGCTTCTCCTCTTCGTGGTCGTGCTCTGTCGCACGTGGTCGTGCTGGGTCGTACGTCCTGCGTTCACATCGTGCGTTGTGCTACCACACTACAAAGCGTGAGTGACACTCCGCACGTTTCCGCACGTACGGGCAATCCGCACATACGGCAAAGGGAGCGGCTCCCGATCGTTTCGGGAACCGCTCCCCTCACGGCGTCTTACTTGGCGCCCGCAGCACCGCGGCGGATGCCCAGGCGGTCCACCAGCGCACGGAAGCGCTGGATGTCCTTCTTGGCCAGGTACTGGAGCAGCCGGCGGCGCTGACCGACCAGGATCAGCAGACCACGACGGGAGTGGTGGTCGTGCTTGTGGGTCTTGAGGTGCTCGGTCAGGTCCGAGATGCGGCGCGAGAGCATGGCGACCTGGACCTCGGGGGAGCCGGTGTCGCCCTCCTTCTGACCGAACTCACTGATGAGCTGCTTCTTCGTAGCGGCGTCGAGCGACACGCGTACTCCTCGTAGTCTGAGATGTGCCACCGAGTGCCCCTGGTCCACTTCTCAGGGGAGCTTCCGTAACTCGGGAGGCGGGATCCGTAGGGCGCTGCCTCCGGAGCGGTGAGCTCCAGGGGTGCGTACACAAACGGCCGCTACACAGCGTACCAGCCTGGGGGGATGCCTCGGTCCAGGTCCGTGAAGGGCCCTGACCGGGGCGGATACGGCCACTAGGGTGACTTCCATCCGTGGACGGAGCGTTCCGTCCACGGATGGAACGTGGATCACGTCGGTTCGTCCGGAAGGGGTCGCTTCGCCATGGCGGAGACGGAGCAGGAGATCAAGGCACGCAAGGAGCGGGAGCGGGACGAGCTGTACGCCCTCGACATCTCGGGTGTCGAGTGGCGCAGCGCGCCGGGCACGGAGGAGCACGAGGAGCGCGTCGAGATCGCCGACCTGCCCGACGGCGCGGTGGCCATGCGCTCGTCGCTCGACCCGGACACCGTGCTGCGCTACACGGAGGCGGAGTGGACGGCCTTCGTGCTGGGCGCCCGGGACGGGGAGTTCGACCTGGAGCCGGCGCCGCACAGCGGGGAGCCGGGGGCGGACGCGTAGCGCCTTCGCGCGACGGGGGTGGGGGTCGGCCGAGGGTTCGGCCGACCCCCACCCCCGTCGCGTGCGTACGTGAGGGCTCCGGCTACTTCACCGCCATGCTCTCTATGCCCAGGACGAGATAGACCCACTTTGACTGGCCGGCGGCGGGGCCCTCGGCCTTCTTGACGCCGAAGAAGATGCGCCCGTCCTGGACGACGAGGTCGTTGTAGTCGGTCATCGTCATCAGGTCTGCCTCCTCCGGCAGGTCGAAGTAGAGGTACGGGGTCTCCTTGCCCGTCCTCGGATCCAGGCTGACGAGCCCCGAGGGCATGATGTGCTGGTCGGTCACGCGCACGGCGAGGAGCTTGTCGCCGCTCATCCGCACCGGATACAGGAGCGAGCCGGGGCCGGAGTCGAACTTCATGGTGGTTTTCCCGGTCGCCAGGTCGAAACCGATGAGCCAGTTGGAGTTGACCAGCTCACCCGACTCCTTGCTGCGCAGGAAGACCTGGCCGTCGCCGACGGCGATGGTCGGGCAGTCGTCGATGGTGAGGTAGTCGTCGTACGCGCACTCGCCGACGTAGGTGCCGTTCTGGAGGCGGACCACGGCGCGGATCTTGCCCTTGGCGTCGAGGGAGAGCATCTCGGAGATGCCGATCTCGCCGGCCTGGACGGCCAGGACAGGTGGCTCGGCGGACGGGATGTCGAGGTCCCGGATCCCCTTCGCGGCGGTGTACGTCCACAGGACCTTGCCCGTGTTCGGGTCCACCTTGCGGGCCTTGTAGGTGGTGGCTGCCAGCGAGCCGAGAGGGGCGTCGTCGTGGTAGCACTCCTGGCGGATGAGCAGCGCGCCTCCGCCGGCGGCGCCCATGTCCTGGCAGGAGCCGGTCGACGTCGTCTCCCACAGTCGCTTCCCCGTGGTCATGCTGTACGCGTCGGTGCCACCTCCCCAGGTCACCACGACCGTGCCGTGCGTCAGGGTCACGCTCGGAGTGTCCTGGTCGTCACCGCCCGTCGCGGAGCTCGTCTCGTCCCCGAGCTTGGAATAGGGGAAGTCGGTCTCCCAGACCTCGCTGCCGTCGTCGAGGTCGAAGAACGCCACGTGGTTGCAGTAGGCGCCGCCCCGGTCGTTGGCCCGGTACAGGACAGCCGTGCGGTTCTCGCCGTTCACATGGCGCGTGTAGCCGCAGATCGGGCCGTCGAGGGGGAGCTTCCACTTCTCGTCGCCCGGGACGGCGTCGGTGCCCATGCGCAGGCCGATGACGGTCTTGTTGATGCCCTTGGCAAGAATCTTGTTCGTCGCCCACATGCCGGGCATCTGGTACTCCTCGCCCGGGCTCATGTCGTCCACCGAGAAACGGACGGCCATCTTTCCGGTGGTACTCGCGGGCTGTTTCTCCACGGTCTCGCGGACGTCGAGGCGGCCCTGGCTCGCCGCCGGGGCGTTGTCGGTCGTCGCCTCCGTCTTGTTGTCGCCCCCGGCCGCCAGCAGGCCGGCCGTGCCCACGGCCGCGACGAGAACGACCGCCAGCAGTCCGAGCAGCCTGTTCCGGCGGCGCTTCTTGCGCCGGCCGTCCTCGGCGACGGTGGACTGGGTGTACATGGTGGGAGGTGGGCCGAAGCTCACGCGGACGAATCCTTTCGTCGCCTGTTCGCGGGCATGCGTCTGTTCACGGGCATACGTCTGCTTCTCGTCGGCCGTCCCCTACGAGAAGCTGTCCCCTACGGGAAGCAGACGCCGGGTCAGCTCGTCAGTGACCGGACCGTCGCGTACACGTCGAAGACGGCGAGTGCCAGCGGCACCAGGGTCAGCAGGACGAAGCCCTCGGCGATCTCCAGGAAGCGCCCCCAGAACGGGGTGAGGCCGCTGCGCGGGACGATCAGGCCGAGCGCGGTCACCAGCGCGGTGGCCGCCGCGATCGCCGCGACGAGCCAGACCGTACGGAGGTCGAGGCCGCCGCGGTCGCCGCGGAGCGCCTCGTGGATCAGGGAGGTCGGCGGGTTGAGCGCCAGGCCCAGGCCGAGCAGCACGAGGGAGCCGAGTCCGGCGGCCAGGACGGGGGCGACCTGGGCGGTGTAGCGGAAGAGGTGGGCGCGCATCAGCAGCGCGACACCGGTCGCGAGGGCGAGCAGCTGGGCCCAGACGTCGTCGGAGAAGCCGAGGACCGCCGTGGCACCGACGGCGGTGACCGCGCAGCCGCCGACGAGGCCGACGAGGAGTTCGTGACCGCGGCGGGCCTGGGCGGCGACGCGTTCGGTGTCGACCGCTTCCTGGGCGGCGGGCTCGGTGCCGTACGCGCTGCGCGGGGCGGTGTTCGGGGGGTCGAAGCCGATCGGCAGGCGGGCGAAGCGCATCGAGAGGCCCGGCAGGAAGGCCAGCGCGCCGACCGCGACCGGGGCGCACAGGGCGGCGATCTCGGACGGCGTCCAGTGGGCCCGGATCGCGATGAACGCGACGATCAGGCCGACCGCGGACGCGAAGACGAGGGCGACGAACGGCGCGTCCCCGCCGGGTGAGCACAGGGTGAGGACGACGGCGGCCACCAGCACGGCCGCGCAGGCGAGGAGGAACTGGAGTTTGCCGATCCCCTGGCCGTCGGTGAGCGGCAGCAGACCCGAGCCGGCCACCCCGATGTTGGGCAGGGCGCCGAGACCCAGCGCGATGGCCGAGGACCGGTCGTCGTAGACCCGGGCGCGGACGCAGGCCAGGACGACCAGCAGGATGCCGACGACCGCGGCGAGGATGCCGGGCAGGCTGTTCATGTCGTGGCGCGGGTCGGCGGTCCAGGCGACGAAGGCGAGCAGGGCCGGCAGGACACCGCCGCCGACGAGGCCGGCCGCGCGGGTCAACTCGCCGCTCCACAGCGTGTGTTCGCGGGTCACCGCGGCCGAGACCGCCTCGGACACGTCGTCGAACACGGCCGGCGGGAGCGACTCGGAGAAGGGGCGCAGGGTGAGGAGTTCGCCGTCGAGAATGCGCTGGGCGGCGAACGTGCGGGAGCTGTCGAGGACGGTGCCGTCCCGGCGCACCAGGTGATAGCCGACCGGGGCGCCCTCGGTGGGGCTCTGCCGGGAGAGCCTGAGGATCTCCGGATAGATGTCGGCGACCGGGATGTCGTCGGGCAGTGCCACGTCGATGCGACTGTCGGGCGCGACGATCGTGACCCGGCAGAAACCGAGCCCCGGTCCGGTGCCGACCGGGGCTCCGGTACCGGGCCCGCCCGCCGCGGAGGCCGTGATGCTCACCTGCTGCTCCCCCTCAATGATGATTCTGCGTCTGCGTCGTGAAGGTGTCGCGCAGCACGTCCCGCACACCTTCACATCGCGTGAAATGCCCTGTTTTTCCAGCCTGGTTCGCGTGTGCTCACGCGAACATCCGGCACCCTACCGCTCACCCGTCCCGCGCGAAGTCAGTAGGATCGCGCGGCGGCCTGCGTCCGCCTGACACGGGGTGGCGGACGGTAGTCCCGGGGCCGCGCAAGGGAATTGGTGAGCAGTGAGCCACATCGTCGTCAAGCGCCCGCCGCGCGCGCTGCCGTCCGAGGTGCCCACGGACGAGATCGTCCTGCAACCTCCGCCGGAGTTGCCTCGGGGGCATCAGGAGAGCGTCCTGATGCAGTTGCTGCCGACGCTCGGCATGGGCGGCTCGGTGGTGTTCTTCTTCACGAACGGACAGCCGTTCATGAAGATCATGGGCATGGTGATGATCGTCTCGACGGTGGCCATGTCCATCGCGATGGTGGTCCGCTTCCGCCGCGGCAACCAGGGTCAGCTCGCGGATCTGCGCACCGACTATCTCCGCTACCTGGCGCAGACCCGGCGGACCGCCCTGGACACCGCGCGGGCGCAGCGCGACGCGCAGTACTACCTCCACCCCTCCCCCGAGCAGCTCTGGGCGCTGGTCGCCGAGGGCAGCCGGGTGTGGGAACGGCGGCCGGGCGACGAGGACTTCGGCCAGGTGCGCATCGGCCTCGGCCGGCAGTCGCTCGCCACTCCACTCATCGCCCCCGAGACCGGCGGGGTCGATCAGCTGGAGCCGCTGACGGCGGGCGCGATGCAGCGCTTCCTGTCCGTCCACGGCACCCTGGACGACCTGCCGATGGCGGTCTCCCTGCGCGCCTTCTCCTACCTCACCATCAGCGGCGAGGCGCAGTCCGTACGGTCCTCAGCCCGGGCCCTGGCCGGTTCGCTGGCGGCGCTGCACTCGCCCGAGGACCTGATGATCGTGGTCGCGGCGGCCAGGGAGTCCCTGCCGCACTGGGAGTGGGCCAAGTGGCTGCCGCACGCGCAGGCGCCCGGTGCCACGGACGGCGCGGGCACCCGCCGGCTGATCGACAGCGACATCCGCGAGCTGGAGAACCTGATCTCCGCCCGGCTGACCGGCCGGCCGCGCTTCCACCCCGACGCGACAGCGCTGCCGGACGAGCCGCACATCGTCATCGTCCTCGACGGGGTCTCCCTGCCCCCCGACTCGGTCCTGGCCAACCCCGAGGGCCTGCAGGGCGTGACGCTCGTCGACGTCGTCCCCGGCGAACCGGCCGCGGTCCGCGGCGAGCTCTCCATCGTCGTACAGCCGACGTCGCTGCATCTGGAGTCCGGACACGGAGACGTCTACGAGGGGACGCCCGACGCCCTCTCGTACGAGTCCGCCGAGGCGCTCGCAAGGCAGTTGGCGCCGCTGCGGATGGCGTCCGGCGGGGACGACGACCAACCGCTGCTCGCCAACCTGGAGTTCACCGATCTGCTGAACCTCGGTGACGCGGCCTCCGTCGACACCAAGCGCACCTGGCGGACGCGTTCGCTGGCCGAGCGGCTGCGGGTGCCGATCGGGCTCGGGGAGGACGGGCGGCCCGTGATGCTCGACCTCAAGGAGGCCGCGCAGGAGGGCATGGGCCCGCACGGACTGTGCGTGGGCGCCACCGGCTCCGGCAAGTCCGAGCTGCTGCGCACCCTGGTCCTCGGCCTCGCGGTCACCCACTCCTCGGAGACGCTGAACTTCGTCCTCGCGGACTTCAAGGGCGGCGCCACCTTCGCCGGCATGGCGCAGATGCCGCACGTCGCGGCCGTGATCACCAACCTCGCGGACGACCTGACGCTGGTCGACCGCATGGGCGACTCCATCCGCGGCGAGCTCAACCGCCGCCAGGAACTCCTGCGCGACTCGGGCAACTACGCCAACATCCACGACTACGAGAAGGCGCGCGCCGCGGGCGCCCCGCTCCAGCCGATCCCCTCCCTGGTGCTGGTGATCGACGAGTTCAGCGAACTCCTCACCGCCAAGCCGGACTTCATCGAGATGTTCGTGCAGATCGGCCGGATCGGCCGCTCGCTCGGCGTGCATCTGCTGCTGGCCTCGCAGCGCCTGGAGGAGGGCCGACTGCGCGGCCTGGAGACCTATCTGTCGTACCGCGTCGGTCTGCGCACCTTCTCGGCGGCCGAGTCGCGGGCCGCGCTGGGCGTGCCGGACGCCTACGAACTCCCGAACGTCCCCGGGTCCGGCTTCCTGAAGTACGGCACGGACGAGATGGTGCGGTTCAAGGCCGCCTATGTGTCCGGTACTTACCGCTCGGGCACCTCGCAGGCGTCGCTCGGTGCCGGTCAACTGCCGGTCGACCGGCGGCCGGTGCTGTTCACGGCGGCCGAAGTGCCGGTGCAGTACACGGCGGTGCCGCAGCAGCGCACCGAGTCCCCGGACATCGACGACGCGCTCGCCGACACGGTGCTCGACGTCATCGTGCGCCGCCTTGAGGCGCAGGGTCCGGCGGCCCACCAGGTGTGGCTGCCGCCGCTGGACAGCCCGCCCTCGCTGGACGGACTCCTGCCCGGCCTCACGGCGGTGCAGGGCCGCGGACTCACCCAGCCCGGCTACGAGGGCGCGGGCCGGCTGGTGGTCCCGGTCGGCCTGGTCGACAAGCCGTACGAGCAGCGCCGCGACCACCTGTGGATCGACTTCTCCGGCGCGGCCGGCCATATGCAGATCGTCGGCGGCCCGCAGTCCGGCAAGTCCACCCTCCTGCGCTCCCTGATCTGCGCCTTCGCCCTGACCCACACCCCGTACGAAGTCCAGTTCTACGGCCTCGACTTCGGCGGCGGCGGTCTGTCCTCGGTGGCCGGCCTGCCGCACGTGGGCGGCGTCGGCTCCCGCCTGGACCCCGAGAAGGTCCGGCGCACGGTCTCCGAGGTGTACGGCGTGATGACGCGCCGCGAGGAGTACTTCCGCTCGGCGGGCATCCCGTCGATCGCGGAGTTCCGCTCCCGCCGGGCGCGCGGCCAGATCTCGGTCACGGACCAGCCCTGGGGTGACGTCTTCCTCGTCATCGACGGTTGGGGCAACTTCCGCGCGGATTACGAGGGGTTGGAGGCCGCGGTCCTGGACATCGCCGCGCGCGGCCTCGGCTTCGGCATCCACCTGGTGCTCACCGCGTCCCGGTCGATGGAGGTCCGCGCCAACCTCAAGGACCACCTGATGAACCGCCTCGAACTGCGACTCGGCGACACCATGGACTCCGAGATCGACCGCAAGGTGGCGGTGAACGTCCCGACCGGTGTCCCCGGACGCGGTGTGTCGCCGCAGCGGCTGCACTTCATGGCGGCGGTGCCGCGCATCGACGGCCTCGTCTCGGACACCGACCTGGCCGACGCCACCCAGGCGCTGGCGACCGAGGTGTCCCGGCACTGGGAGGCGCCGGGCGCGCCCGAAGTACGGCTGCTGCCACGCGAGTTGGCCGCCGCGCAACTGCCGCCGGGCGACCGTTTCCCGCAGCGCGGTGTCACGTTCGCCATCGACGAGAACAACCTGGAGCCAGTCTTCGTCGACTTCGAGCAGGACCCGTTCTTCCTCGTCTTCGGCGAGAGCGAGTCGGGCAAGTCGAACCTGCTGCGGCTGCTGATCAAGCAGTTGTCGGAGCGGTACACCGGCGACGAGGCGAAGCTCTTCGTCATCGACAACCGGCGCTCTCTGCTGGACGCGACGCCGGCCTCGCACCTCGCCGAGTACATCCCCATGTCCAACGCCATGGACCACCACATGGTCGCCCTGGCGGACCTGATGCAGCGCCGTACCCCGACGGCCGACGTGACGGCCCGGCAACTCCGCGAGCGGAGCTGGTGGCAGGGCCCGACGGTGTACGTCGTCGTGGACGACTACGACCTCGTCTCCACGTCCAGCGGCAACCCCCTGGGCAACCTCACGGAGATGCTGCCGTTCGCCCGTGACGTCGGCGTCCGCTTCATCATCGCCCGCTCCACGGCAGGCGCCGGACGCGCCGCGTACGAGCCGTTCATGCAGCGCATGCAGGAACTGGGCGCCCAGGGCGTCGTCCTGGCGGGCGACCCCGGCGAGGGCGACGTCCTGGGCGGGGTGCGGCCGCGGCCGATGCCTGCGGGGCGCGGGGTGTTCGTGTCGCGGAAGCGGGGGAAGCCGTTGGTGCAGACGGGGTTGATGCCGGAAGGGGAGTACTGAGGGTCGGCGGGGAGGCGGGAGTGGCGCGTCGGGGATCGGAAAGCTGCTCTGCCTATGCGACAGCACGCCATGGTGGCTTGAGGGACAGTGGGACGCCCTCCTCTAGCCACCGCCGAAGCCCGTGCGGTGCCATCCCCACCGGCGCGAGAGCCGCCGCGAACAGATGCAGCCCCCGTCCGCTCTCACCACCCACCAGTTCGGGTGCCTGATCCAGTGCCCGGTGGATCACCATCACGCGCAGTACGGCCGGAGCAGGGGACGCGGGCACCCGTGACGTGTGGGTGAAGGGGTACGTCGCCGTGGATCTCGTCTTCGGCGACGGGAACGGCAGAGACCCACTGGAAGGGCTGTTTGACGGCCTCTCCCACAATCCCGAGGCGGCGGAGCACGCCTTCGAGTCCAAGTCGGATCTGGAGCACATGCTCGGCACCACCGGCTACACCGACCGAGGTGAGTCCCTCGGTCGTGCCCTGGAAGCCGCCGTCACGGAAGTTGCCGACGGTGACACCGACTCCATGGCACCGGGCCACAGCGTGGCTCAAGTACAGATCATGGCGAACATCATGGAGGCGGTGGCGCAGCCTGGCGAGGGCGCGGACCTGGTAGCCAACGGTCTGGGCGAGAGCTTCGGAGACATGACTGCTGCTTATATGCCGGAGATCAGCCAGGCCCTGGCCGGTCCTCATTCGAATGCCGTTTTCCTTACGAACAGCGAATGGCCCGACGCATTCCAGGGGGAACATGTCGCAGATGTGGTGAGGTTCCTTTCCGCGACATCCGCAGAACCTGCGGGCAGGGCCGGGATTATCTACGGCGAAAACATTTACACCGGCAGTCTACTCGAATCACATCTTGCCGACCCGTCCTTGTTCGACGGCTCCCGCGAGCAGGTTCTCGCGGATATCGGCAGGAATGCGGGCGTCATCGAGAGTATCGTCGGGCATTCCGTGACAGACGGTGATGTCAAAGCCGCCGTCGACGGCGAGGCGGACTACAACAATGCCCTGACCCAGAAGGGGAATGCCGCCAAGAGTTGGGTCAACATCACTTTCACAGGCCTCAAGCTCCCCGAACATCTGGGCGGTGAGGTCATGGGTTCCGTGGTCGGCGGAGCAGCCGGAGCCGTTGCGGGTGGGGCCGTTGACCCTCTCCTTGAAGGCCAGCAGATGCATGGAGCCAAGGATGAAGGGCTGTACGCGAGCGCCAAGGACCTGTACGCCATGCGAGACTCCGTCAACCAGCACACGAAGGAGCGTCCGTGATGGAGACGTTGCAGACGAGCAGAACGCAACTCGCCACCTGGCCAAGCGTAAAAACCTTCCTCTCAATCCTTTTGATTCTCGGGATGTTCTGCGGCGCTGGCTGGGCTTTCCTGAACAAAGGGCTCTATCTACTCCCGAATAAAATGTGCGACGGCACCCTTGAGCGGGACACGGTCAAGTGGGTGATACCGAAGGCCCGATCGGCCGACAGTGGCTTCGACAGCCAGGGCGCGGGGGATGACATCACATTCCCGTGTCACGTGACCACCAGTAACGATTCGATTCCATCCGGGAAGGCGCAGGTCGAGCCGGTATCCCGTGATCAATGGCTCGAATACTATCGAAGTTCCGGGAAGCAGAATCAGCTCTTCCACGTCTCCGTGGGCAATATAGAAGCCCTGGCTCAGATCAATTCCAGTGCAAACACTTCATCGGTGTACGTGCCCTGTACTCCGCCTTTCGTCCCCTCGTACAACTCCACCCAACCGTACGCAGTGTTCGGTGAGGCCTGGATCCGCAAGTCTGCCAACGCCAAGAGCGTGCCGCTACGAGAGACCCTGACCGATTTCGCGTATCAGCTCACCCAACACGCCTACAAGCTGGCCGAGTGCAAGAAATCCCGCGCCTTCCCCAAGGAACTGCCCCGCTACGGGAGCGACGGATGAAGACGACGGGTGGTCTGTCAAAACACGTACTACAGAACAGAGTCGACGCACTGGTCCCGTCCAGCGGGCGGCCTACGGGGCACGGGGAAGGGGTCCACGCGTGGCATGGAACGAGTGGGAACAGGACGAGTGGGAACAGTTGAAGGGTCAGGCGGCGCGGAAGCAGTCAGCGCGCATGGATCTGAACCACTTTCCGGCGGACGGCAACGCGCGGGCTCAGGGACTGGCGGGCGATCAGTGAGAAAGGGTGTATCAGTACCTTCGACGCGGCGCACGGCGGCCTCTGCCACCGCCGCCTCTGCGGTGACGCTGCTTGTCCTGGCCACGGGGGGCTGCTCGGACTCGGGCGCACGCGCCTACGCCGTTCCGGGCAAGGTCTGTGGGGTGGCCGTCGACTCGGATCTGCTGTCGCCCTTCCTGCCGGACGGACAGAAGCTCACCCAGCGCGCCTACAACTCCGGTCAGGAGAGCCCGCGTTGCCGTCTGTCGGTGGACGGCAAGCTGGTCGTCTACCTGTCGGGAGACATCGTCCCCACGGAGACCGACCCCATCAAGGTCCAGGACCGGGCCCTGGTAGGTCTCGGCAACCCGGCCTCCGTCGACGTCGGTGACAGCGCCAGGGTGGCAGACAACGGAGCGATGGCGGTGGGCACTTGCACGTACGAGGGCCGGCAGCGCAAGTTCGTCACGTTGGTGCAGCTCCAGGAGAAGGTTCCCGGGAAGACCTCGCAGCGGCGGGATGCGTTGCGCTCATTCCTGGGGGCCTACTTCCCTGGCGCGATGGCCAAGCAGGGGTGCAAGTAGGGGAGTTGAGCCGTTGCCAGGGGGCGGAGGCTCGGGATGTTCCCGGATGCCCCCGCTTGCGCCAGTGCCTGGCGGCATCCCTCAGTCGGCTCTGAAGCTCACCGGTCGGTCATAGCTTGAACACTCCTCGCCAGGTCCAGCCTGCGGCGAGGACCGCGTTGCGCAGCGGGTCCGTCATCTCCCGAGTGTCGAAGCGGAAGACCTCGACCTTCTGCCGACGGCCGTCGGGGCCCTGTTTCGTCTCCCACTGCCGGTACGTCGCGGGTGCATTCCCACGTCCGTACTGTGCGTTGGCGTTGTCGGACGAACGGTTCTCCCACCGCTCGTCGAGGAAACGCACTTCGTTCTTCTCCGGGTTCAGGCGCATCCGGGTCTTGAGTCTCACACCTACCCGCTGTACCTGGCACTCCGCCACCAGGTCGGCCTTCTCCGCCGGGAGAGCGTTCCGCACGCGGTACGGCACATCCGGCACGTTGAGTGCGAGCAACGCTGCCCGGACCTCCATGCTCGGCAGTGGGGCGACCCCACTCTCGGGCTGTTTTGTGCCGGTCAGTCTGTCCCAAAAACGCCCCATGCCTAGGCCTCCGTCTCAGTGTCCGGGCGAACTGTGCGGACGAAGTCCTGAAAGTCCCCCAGGACAGCGTCGTACTGTGCCGCGGTGGCAGTCAGAACCAGCCGGATCACCGCATGCCTGTGTGGATCCTCGATGTCCGACAGGGACAAGTACACCTGCGACTGGACGAGATCGCGGCGCGTTCCGTCGACCACGGAGGTGAAGGCCAACCGCTGGGTCAGGGCGGGCGCGTCGACAGAACCGACCTCGCGGCGATGTGCCATCTCCACCGACTCGGCAACATCGCGCAGGCGTTCCACCGACTCGTTCGCGAGATCGGCCAGCGTGACCGAGGCCGGCGATTCCTCGCCGTCGATGGTGATGTTCGCGGCGAAGCCGGCATCCGGCCGCGGATGCACCGCAGCGAAGGCCACGCCCACGGCGTCGAACCCTTCCGAGCGTGCCGGGAGCCAGCCCTCGGGCAATAGGAACTCAATGGGAATCGGCAGTTTCGTGGGCATGTCAGGCCCTCCTTCCAGGGGAAGCAGATCAGAACCAGTTCGTGACGCTGTCCTTGACGGAGCCAATGCCATCGCCGACGGAGTCGACCGCATCGCCTACCGCGTCGGCCGCATCGCCTGCCGTCTCGCTCAGCTTGTCCGGATCGACAGTGAACTCGAATCCAACTGAGCCACCGAGGATGGGCGAGACACCGGCCTTGCCGCCGAGGTGAAAATTGCCGTCATCGTCTTTCTTGTAACCCCACCAAGCCTCCGCACCGGGACCGGCCCATCCTTCGGCCGTTGCGCCGAAACCGATGCCGGCGACCTCCCCGCCCCCGGCGATACCGCCCTTGGCCCCGGCGAACGCCTTCGCGCCGACGGTGAACTCGTCCTTGGTCGCCTTGGCGTTCACACCCACCTCGGCACCGGCGAATCCGTCGGCCCGACCATAGACCCCGGCGTAGGGCCCGTACTCGGCCCGGCCTTCGATCAACGCCCGTAGCCCCGCGGAGGCCTCAGCCTTGCCTACAACGCCTTTGTTGTTGAATCCGTAGTTTGCAGTCGCCCTGGCTCCCCCATAGCCGTCGGCTATCCCGGCAAGCTTCCAGTCTCCATTGGTCAGCGTCCCTTGCGCAGTCGCATGGAAGAGATCGGCGTACGCCTTGACCGATCCCTCCTTGCCGTACTTGGGGTCAGTGGTGGCTGAGAAGCCGACACCAGGACCAGTCAGCTTCACCTCGCCGTCGGCGACCCATCCGTCGGTCTTCGTGTGGACGGGCTTCTGGTCGGCGTACTTGTCAATGTCGCCCTGCGCCTGCCCGTTGAAGCCGGTAAGGGTGCCGTCGAGAGGGTCGCCGTCGACCACAACGGCCCGCAAAGCGGTCTGAACATCCTTGTCGGCGTCGCCCACGTCCTTCACACGCTGATCGATCAGCTGCTGCCAGGAACTGACGGACTTACGGACACTGTCCTGATAATCGGGGTCGTGGACCCAGGCTGTGTGTTCGGCCTGGCTCAGCTTCCCGGTATCGAAGGACACCAGCCCCTGGTCGGACACCTTCATGCCCGCTTCCACGGCGTCCTGTCGAGCCGAGTCGAGCTTTCCCCGCAGGCTCGTGAACTGCGTATGTGCATCACGGATAAGGGAGGCAACGGCCTTCGCCTCGACCTGGGCCTTCTGGAACTCCTTCAGCGTGATGTCGAAACGCCGGTTCGCAGCATCCGCACTCAGGCCCGTCCACGACTGCCCCATGGATATGCCATGCACATCTCGTTTGTACGCCACTTCCTGCTTATGGAATTCCTTCGCCATGCCGTCCCAGCGGTCAGCGGCGCTGGTGAGTGTCGACAGGTCGGACGTCATGATTTCGTGGTAGGTCGGCATGGGACCCCGTGTGTGTGATGGCGTGTGCGCGGTCAGTGCGGCTGGCGGTGCTCCGAGCCGCAGTACGGTCAGAGCGTGTCGAGCGCAGAACTTGCGCGGATCCCTGAACCGGCCTTGAGGTCCGTGCCCTGCAGCACGGTGCCACTGCTCCGCAGCGCCGCCTTCTCCGACGACAGCCGGTTCATGAGGTTCTGGACCTGCTCGTCCCAGGTCTTGTGCGCCTCCTTGAGCGCTCCGGACATGAGCCACCCGTGGCCGTCCTTCGCCGCGAGCTCCTTCACGACAGCTCCCGTATCGTCGTCCGCCCATTTACCCAACTTCTTGGCGTCGGGCTCAATGTGGTCCTCTATAGCCTTCGCCGCAGTCCGCTTCTCGGCAGGCGATGAGGCCAGGTCCCTCTGACCGCCGGATGATCCCCCCAAATCGCCCGGCAGCTGATTCAGGCGCATTCCGATGGAGTGAGCGCCACCGCCCTCGGCCATGTGCTGCTCTCCAGTGGACTCTTTCATGAATTTAGGTCCTCCATTCGCCAACGGGAATGCACCTACCGGACCAGCAATCGGCCTTGTTCTCCCAAGGGTTGAGCCCTGATGTACTGCACCATTCACTCAACGCCTACGGGCTGATGGGGGGCGGGGCCGAAGGGGGTGGCGGAAATGCTGGAGGGGGTGGAACCCGCGGTCGGACCGGAGACGCAGTGAGAGGTGGTGGGGGTGGCGGGAGCGTCGACGGAGAACGGCTGGACTGGCGGGGCCGGAGCTGCGACTGGGCCGGGGGCGGCGCTGCCGGTGGTGGAGGCGGCGGCTCCACCACTGACGCCATCGGCCCACCCGCACGCAGCCGGGCAATGGTCAGCTCAGCGCGGCGGCGTGCCTGCGGGCCGTCATCGCGTTCGTAGACGAGCCGGACGCCGAGACGGCCGAGGTTCTGGGCAGCGAGGCGCCGATAGCCAAGCGCGTGGGCGATCTCGTCGGCCCGACACTGCTGCGAGGCTGTGGCACGGCCGGGCAGCAGTTCCACGCGGCCACGGCCGTCGAAGCACGCGCGCATCTCGTCGTCCTTCACTTGACTCCACTCCCCTGTCGGCTCCCGCCAGCGCGACGGATCCGAGGTCGATCACCAACGCGTGGCCTGCTATCTGCGGAGTCGTACCCGGAGTGCATCGCAACAAGAAAATCTGCCCGGATTGCCAACACCGGGGTGGGCACCTCCCGTGCGTGCCCACCCCGGTGTTGCTGTTGTCAGCCTGTCCTACTCGAAGAAGCTGGCCGCCTTCTTGTCGCCGCCGCGGTAGTCGCCGCCGGCCTGGTGCACCTTCTGCGTGATGGACAGCAGCGCCTGGTGGATGGCGGTGGTGTGGCCGTCCCACTCCCTCGACTTCCGATTGAAGGACTCGTAGGCGTCACCGGCCCAG